>JAABUH010000097.1_pt1 | contig 126251 bp, 140 predicted proteins | sample 5559121 | NCBI WGS metagenome assembly JAABUH01 (sample SAMN10711871, study PRJNA513364) | rock metagenome | isolation source: Antarctica rocks | place: Antarctica: Victoria Land, Battleship Promontory nord | collected 2015-12-28
CTCCACCCCCCACATCTCACCCAATCCCCCCTCATCCCCGACAATCCCCCCCCATCTCATCCCACATATGTATTCCCCACCTTATCAACCCCCCCCCCCCTCCCTATTCCATCTCCATTTCCAATAATAACCAACCAACCAACCCCCAAACCAACCCCCCTCCCCAGCCCCCTCATCTTAGCTTCTTTTCCCATGCCCATACCCATATCGCAGTGCCGATTCGTAAACTCAACATTTTCTTCTCCAAGGTTTGCTTTTTTTTTGGAAAAAAAACCATAATGGAGATGTAGAGGTTTTTTTTTCTTTTTGCGTTTTTGGGGTTTTGGGGTTTCGGGGTTTTCGTGAGGTTGGGGTGGTTTTCCAACAGTTGGTTTTTGGATGTTTTTTGGGGGAGGAAGGGGGGGGATAAGGAGGGGTGGTTGTTAGGGAGGGGGGGTGATAATGGTGTTGTGATGCGGGAAGGCGGGGGTTGTTGGGGAAATGGGGGAGGGGGTGGGTGTGGAAGAGCGAGAGAGTATGTATATAAAAAGAGAAAATAAATAACAATAAAAATCTACGGCTTCTTCAACGCTTCCAATGCCCTTCCACCCAGTCCTATCCTATCCTAACCATCTCCCCCCCCCTCTCCCTCACCACAATCAATCTCACATCCCTCCCCTCTCCCTCCCCTCTCCCTTTCCTCCCTTTCCCCCCTTTCCCCCCTTCCTAACCCCCCTTCCCTCCCCTTCCCTCAACCCCTTCCCCTCCCAACTCAACCTTTCCCCTTCTCCCCCAGTCCAACCACAAAAGCCCAACTTTACCGATACGAAACGAGCAGAAAATTGTAAACGAGGGCAAAGGCAATAACGAGCGAGCGATGAGGGGAATCGAAGAGCTGCGAGTGGGTGGGTGGATGAAGAGAGTTCCAAGGTGGTGTTCAAAAACCAAGTAGAGATAATGTAATATTTAGAACGTTCTGGGCGGTTTAAAAGCTTCGGGCGCTGGATGATGGGTGGTATGAAATTATCATCCGCCCCCTCCACCGCCCCCCAAAAAAATACATTAAAAAATCGAGGTTCCGACCTGAGTTAGATGCAACAACCACGAACATCTCGATTCCCGCCCCCCCCCCCCCCCCCCCCCACACCCCTTGGCAAAAACCCAAAAAGACGCCAACTCACACCATACCAACCGGCGAAAGAAGCAGCGAATCGAAACCCGCGCTGAGAATGCTCCATAGCTAGCTAGCTAGAAAGTTGGGCAAGAGAATTAACGGTGGTGGGGACTTGGGAGGGAGGGTAGATAGGAGGCGCTACGAGAGGTGATTGTTTGAGTTGAGGTTGAAGCTGATGAGCGCTACGAGAGGGATTGTTTGGATTGAGGTTGAAGCTGATGAAGACCGATATTCCTCTGGAAGATAAACTACAAGTCTTGATATTTGAATTGTTGGAGAATGGCGACGGGAAGGGGAAGGGGAAGGGAGTTTGGAGGACGCAAAGAGCGAAAGTGAGGGTTAGGCCGGCGGTTTTAGGGGGGGAGGAAGGCGGAGGTTAGAGAAGGGGTGGGGAGGGGAAGTTGTGGTAGGGGATGCTTGATGGAGATGGAAATGTGAAAGGCTGAAAAGTTCAAACAGATGAGAAATAGGAAGGATGAAGGTAGTGGCGAATTGGAACGCTGAAAGTGTGGGAGATGGAAATAGTGTATAAAGCCACGAAAGAACCAAAAGAGGTGGAAAAGATCATGACCTGAATCGGGAAAGCCAACCGTCTCTTGAAACCCAGCTTACAGCCCTCGAGCTGCCGTCATCACATTCAAAAGCATAGCGGCCCCAGAATCATAGCTTCGATTTTTCTGCAATCATCGCGTATGCCTTCGGATACGATTCTATCCCAACAGTCAGCCACCCGCTCCCGTTCTCCTGATAAAATAAAAAAACTCAAACTCACCGAGCACTCCCCGATCAATCTCCTCCACACTCTTAAACCCGCCCACACACATCAGGATATCAAAGTCCGCCAAGAGCCCCTTCATCACGTGCCTCACCCCAGGCTCACCCATAATGCTCAAGCCCCAGACCCAGAGTCTGCCGACCCAGACAAACTTCGCTCCTAGGGCGAGTGCCTTGGCGACATCGCTCGCGCCGCGGATGCCCGAGTCGTACATGATGTAAGTCTTGTCGCCAACCGCGGCTACAATGTTCTCGAGTGCGTCAAGGCTAGCGATAGCACCATCGACCTGGCGCCCAGCGTGGTTGCTCACAACGATCCCGTCGCAGCCGACCTCCACCGCTTTCTTTGCGTCTTCAACGCTCTGGATGCCTTTAAGGCAGAACGGTCGACCGCCGCTGATGCGTTTCCATGTCTCGATGAGCCAGGGAATCTTGTCCCAGCTCCAGGCGCGGCCGTGCCAGACATTATCGATCCAGGCGGCGCCAGCGCGTTGGGGGTCTTTTTGAGGGTCGATGCCCATGGCTGCAAGACGCTTTTTGAAGACGGGGTCACTGAGACCGAGATCGGCGCCAATGCCGCGGTAGAAGGCGTAGTTTCCTACTGCGACGTCGTCGTGGCGCCAGCCGAGCTGCCATGTATCGGTTGTGAGGATGCAGACGTCGAAGCCGGAGTTAAAGGCGCGGGTGAGGAGGGAAATTGTCAACTCGTCGTCGTGGGGCATGTAGAGTTGGTAGAAGCGGGGGCCTTGGCCGTTTGCTTCGGCGACTTTCTCGATTGGGTTGGAGCCGGCGGTAGAAAGGCAGTAAGGGAGGTTGAGTTCTTTGGCGACGGTGGCGACGGGGATCTCGCCAGCGGGGTTGTAGATTTTGTTTATGCCAATGGGGGCGAAGCCGATAGGGGCGGAGACTTTGTGGCCAAAGATTGTGGTGGAGGTGTCGCGGATATTAGTATCGACGAGCTGTCGGGGGATGATGCGGTGGCGGAAGAAGGCCTGGCCTGAGAGATGTTAGCTAGGTTGGTTATGGGGTTTGGGGTTCTTACGGTTGGCAAGATGGGTGTATGACTGGCCAGCGTTGGAGGAAGCATAGAGCCTATTCGAGTTGACGGCTTGTTAGCAAGTAGAGAGGGAAGGTCAGGGCTTCGTTAACGGACAGCTCCAGGTAGTTTCTTGCGGAAGGCCAGATGAATTGAAATGTACTGACCATCCACCTTCCGTAAGCTTTTGCTTTGCGAGCTCTTCGAGTTTGCCAGGTTCTGTAAGAAGTCAATTTCCGCTGAATGATATTAGGAATGTCAAGTCTTGCCAGTGTTGAAAGGAGGCACTTCTCCAGTGTTCGGTTTCCAGAAGTTCTCCCTCTGATACAAAGACCATTGCGGAGTGCTTCTCTTGTCAATGTTTGGGTTGTTTGGATCAGACATGACGGAGCTTTGGCAGACTGATATGGGGGAAAGGTGGAAGACTATGGAGGCAGGAAGACGAAGAGCAGAGAAGATGAAGTAACTGCTTCAATGGCGGGAGGGAGCAACTCCATATATCCTTAATTCTCTCTATGTTTTGACTGCTGTCGTCAACACGGAGTAGCAGCTCCAACGTGATCTCATGGCGGGATAAAACGGGCCTTTGAGGTCTGTTATCGGCAGCGAATCATCGTGGAGTACAGTATACTGCTAGAACAGGGGTACCGAGATCGTCGAAGCTTGTTTCGCAAGTTGCCCTAACCGAGACTTCGCTAAGGTGCCTTAATGCGGGGCGAACGCGATGCTCGACCCAAGATCGAGTTGATATGGCTGGCTCAAGTCCTCAGCTCTGCAAAGCTTCTCCAGGGTTTGGCCGGGTCCGGTCGGGTCTGATCGGGTCTGATCGGGTTAGCATAGAGCAAGCACGCACTTCACTTGGCAGCTTCGATGTGGAAAGGAGCTCTGCACATCGATCTCGTGAAGCGGCCACGCAGAAGCTATACCTTGTTGTTTCTTTGGATCTTTGCTGGTGATACAGGAGAATTCCGGAATTAGATGGTTCACTGGTGCTACTGTATCCGAAAGTAATGCACACTCAGTCTCCCAAATCCCGAAACTCAACCCCTACCTACGTGCTATCCCCAAGTCCCTCCAATCAATGTCCAATTTCTAGCTCGATATCCACAGTCCCAAGTTCCCTCACAACCGTGCGAGATGGGCGCACAGGATAAGCCAGCACACTCCTACAACCATTCCCACGCCCCAAGCCGACTTTCGGCACTCGTCTTCTCTTTTCATTGGCACCACATCTCACAGCACTGTCATCGATATTAATTCTCAATGTTCCCCCATGTATTGCGATATCCTCTGTTACTTCGGCTTCGTCTTTTCTGCAGTTGATTGCTGGTAGTGTGAGTCTTCCATTCTCCGATAATGTAGGAATAGCGAGTGAGAGTTCACTGTTGTTTGGTAGAGGTGGTGGAGATGTAGTTGGTTGGGGTGACTGTATCCAGGACGAACTGTGATGGGACAGGGGATCCATTGACAAGCATAAATGCCGATGGAGGAATGAGAAGAAACCAGAGGAGGAGCAGGAGGGTGAGGATGTTGGACTTCGCCAGTAAGCGAACGTGGAGACCGGTATCTGAAATGGACTTGAGGTGGAGTCTTGGAAACAGCAAGGAAATAATGATTTCGATTCTCCGTGATAAAATCCAGAAGAGTTTGCATGAAAGTTCCAAACCTGGGAAACAACTGCTTTCTCATTCATTTCTCCCAGAAAAGGGACTGACTCAAGAACAAACTGACTACAAATTGACAGATCTGTGAACTGAGAGGGGAAAGCAAACCTTTTTATCGTGGAGTAAAAGCTTGAGCTGGTCATTGCTCTTGGAAGGTCGTTGTAAGTGAAGAGCTGATGTGTATATTTGCCTTGCTGGTCTGGCGCGCCGCAGATCCATCATGGATACCTCATTACATAGAATTGTTTAGATGACTTAATCTCAGCAAAGGAATATTCACACCTGATGGAACGGATTTTCAAGCTCAGCCATGGATGAGCAGGTCCAGGCGCTGGAAGAAAGCAGGATCCTGAAGAAACCTTCACAACACTGTAAGATCGAGGCCGATTTCGAAAGCTTTGTACCATCCAAGATTTAGTAAATCACGATTTCCCTCAAATTTTTCTCACATTCATAAATTTCATCGTATGTCATACACTAAACGCTATACTACTACAATTCCGAAATTATCACCCACGTCCAAAATATCCATTCCTTTCCCTAGCTCCCCCCTATCTCAAACGCTCGGTATCCACGACGTCCATCGGCGCGGCTGAGCTCAATGAAGCCCGCACAGAGTAGGTTCAAAAGGACACATCGATTTGGCATATGCATCGAAAGCTTCCGCATCCTGTTCATTGCCACCAGGCATTGGATTTTCGTTGTCTGGGACACTAGGATCCGGGTGTGCAACGTCCCGGCCTCCTACTGCGGTGTTGGTGATGGCGATATTTTTGGCATCCGTGAGTGCACGGCCGCGGGCCTTGTTACGTCTGGTTGTGAAATGTGGCAAGGTGGGACCCGTCAGTGCCTCATAATCGAACTGGTCTTGGTTGTTTTCGGACGGTTCGACGATTGCGACACTGTCCGGCGCTGCGGAGACGGAGAGAAGAGAGGAGGAGGAGAGTAAAAGGGCCAAAGCCAGGGGAATGGTGGAAATGGAGGTAAAATGCATGGCTGATGAGAGGTATATTGACGGTTGTGGTAGCTTGTCGGTCTGGATTTGGTAGGTTGGAAGGCTATTTGGGCTTCAAGTTCTTTCTTATGTGGGTAGGAATAAATGTTTGTTTTTATGACTGATTGATCTGTGGAGAAGAAAGGTATCGTAAGTCTCCGGATGTAGTCAGTTATATAGACTTCCAGCAGGATGACGAGACGTACATGAAACTCTTCCAAGTTCTTTCACTTAATTCTCGTTCCACATCACGATTGTTCATGGTTGAGATTGCAGAGTTCTGCAATCAAAAAATGCCATGGATTGGGAATACGGAGTGAAAACCTCCAACGTAGCAGGAGCAATCAATAAGGAATGATAGAAATCGAGACATCCGTTTTTTCGATACTAATCTTGGGACAGACATGTTCAAAGGTATGGCAAACTCGATGAATTAACCAAGAGAACTAGATTCGTGTCCGAGAACCTACAATGCGGGCGTTTTGAAAGTAGGCAAATCGCGAAGACCATAACTAATGAACCAGAATACCTATCATACAAAAATACCCAGGTGTGAAGGCGTTCTAATAAGTCGAACCATTCATATTCCTGTGAAAGCTTTTCATCCCCGCGTGTAAATCTCGTGAATCTGGACCGGAATTGGGGCTGGCATCTCTGGTCCAAGGATATTTATTACCTGCCAACTCTTGCTGCTGCCGGTTGAGATAGATGAAATTCTCCTGAGTTTCGGTGGCTTCACTACTCATTGTGAGAGCGTCGATTTCCGCTTGCGTTTTCTCCGTATGAGGAATACAACGAATCCTACTGCGACAGCTCCAACCGGGACGCCGATACCAATGCCAATTGGGAATATCTAGATACACGGGGGAGTCGGCGTGTTCGATGTATTCTCACAACACGCGTGACGCAGGAACGTGTCTTATCGTCGACCATTCTTGCATGCTTGTTCGGGCAGGCGGTATTGTTGGTCCTTGCCTGAACGATGCAACCGCCGCGATATGTCTGAATATATGCTAGTGGTGTTTCCTCGGAGCCGATCGTGTGTCTTATCAGGCCATTATGTTGGACCGTAGCATAGTCCGTTACTCAAACAGACGTCAAAGTTGCCACAGCAATGGCTGTCACCTGAGTTACAGGGGACCCATAGCCCCTGCTTTGGCTCTGGTAGAGATCCATCAGGCCAGATGTATGTTGCTTGTGCGATTACAAGGTTATATATCGATATAAAAGTGACAAGAATATAGGAGGACACGTCGCATAACGTTGCGAGTCATTGTTACAGTTTCAGAAGGTAAATTTGCATATGAAAGAATGATAACTAAGTAAATAACATGAAAAGCAGCCGTTGTCAAAACGAGAGAACCATGTTCTACAATTTCTTGCAACACTTACCTCAAATGGCAGTCTGCGATTGCTTTGGATACTGAGAACATCATCAGGATGCATGCCAGCGTCGACAATGTTCTACGCTGATAGCACTTTCGAGAAAGGAGACAAAGCGCATTGTGGGCAAAGGATTCTAAATCTCGAATTTCGAGACGCAGCATTCGGAGATAATCTTGCCCTGAGCACAAGCACATAGAAAGTTCGAGCTTTGAATCTGAATTGCAACATTGCGATGTTTGAGCCACTTGGAAAAGACAAGGAGCAGGCTTGCAGATTCGATTACTATTGGAGCGACTACGTGAAGCCACCGATAAGGGAATATGCTACCCCTTGAATCTTCGGCCTCATACTTCTCGTTAGATTTCTCGGAGTTGCGCTCCTCCCTGGATTCCGCGGCCTTGTGCTTTTCAGATCCATGGACCTCATACTCCTTCCTTGGTTTCTCTGCTTTGGGTACCACACCCTTGTTTTCAACCTGACTTGCACTCCTGAAAGACATTTTCAAATCTCGCTTTTCTTTCCACGAATTTTTGGGGCGGCGCATAGAAACTCTTCTACCATATGTTAATATCCTTTGATATCCTTGTAGATGCTGTAAGATTGGTCATGGAGGAGCGGATAAGTCTTTGATGGATATTATTTGGCAAAGGAGAGGAAGCCTTGTCATTGTGACTGAACATCGCGTGGCCACAGAATCCGAGTTCTTGACATGCTAGACCTGTACAAACCGGTGAATTCAAGGATATGAGCATCAAACGCGCGTAAAGATAGCGTCTCTTAACTCTAGGGTGTATGATAGCTTGGAATGAGACTCGTTTCAAAAGTAACATACAGCAAAGGGAATCGGTGGAGATGTCAATAGCTTGTTTCAGCCAAAAGAGTTCAACCTAGACACTATGAAGCGATGGAAGCCAGAGATCCGATTGGAGCGCCCAAATCCGAATACTGAAAGCTGATTGCAGAGTTCGAAGAGCAAACCCTCCAGATCACCCCCGTTTCCGCGCAGTGCTTCTTATCATTCTCAAGAAAAAACGCACACTACGAAAAGGTAATCCTCCGAGCCCCCGTCCGAGTCTGTGTAGTGAATAAAGGATTGCAATATTCCCGCGTTGTAGTAGTGAAGCACGCTGCCAAGCTTGCTGCATATCTGCCCGCTTCTTTAGGCTCCTCTTTTCCCTGAATCCTTCTACCACATTAACTTTCCTCTCAACCTCACCAGTCACCTTCAATACCTCTTCCTCTGATACGTCTTTCGGGCTATCGGAGAGTTTGTACATCAACTCTTTGAAGGTTTTTATGATCTCTTCGGCCTCTTCGGCCCCCAAAGACGCTAGATCCCGCCTTAGAGTAAGTATGCGTTGCTGGTGTTTGATGAGGGCTAATCTATCTCGAGGAATTGGTTGTGCTTCGAGCTCCAAGATCTCTTGTCGCAGCATCTCTGCCCGCAATTCCTGCCACGAATGCATATTTTGTTATTTGTTTGGTATGTGTTGTGTGGATTTGAGAGCAGCCAGAGACTCTTTACACCACAATAAGGCCCGGCGTTGGCGTGGCTTGGGGATGTGAGATGAGTGGCGGTAGTCTTTTGGGAGCATGGACTGGTCTCTAGGATGACGAAGCATTAATGATGATCCTTTGCGCACGCCAATTAGGGGTAAGTTTTGTGGGAGACCACCAGCCGCCAAGGGCAATGTTGAGGGTTGGCTGTCGTAAGACTCAAGCTGTATGAGAGGTTGGTTGGTTGGCTAGCATTTAACAAGGAATGAATGACTAAGCGCAAGACTAACGAGGCAACGGCACTTGACTTCCTTTAGCCAAGCCTGGCGTGTCCGACCTCACTTGACGAACCAGGGTCCAGCGCACATCTTATCTCTCGTGTTTGATAAACCATGGGTGTATTAACCATGGTTTACTACCCTCTGAAGTACTTCGATGGATTCATATTCTATGCTGCTATCCTCAAATTTATATCCTAGGAGGAGCTTACAAGAACACGTTATGCACCTTTGCAACGCGTTCAGCGAGGTCAATGGGTGCGCTGTAGATATCTACGATGGGGGTCTGACATGGCATTTGAAAATAGGAAGGGTCCAATATGCCACATGAGGGAAAATCTAAGAGGCATTGATATCCTCGGATTCTCACATGCCGTCGCTCATTCCTTCATTCCTTCAATCCTTCCTCTCTCGCCCCTAGTCATCATCGAGATCCACCACCTCGCCGTGAGCGAAGGGACGAATCACCTCGACTTTCTTCGTGTGGGCAGACGTCAAGAGCTCCTCGTACTCCTCATCTCTTGCACGTTTGATGCCACGTTCTGGCTTGATTTGCTCATCGCGCTTAGGCTGAGTGCTGAGTTCGCTTTTGGTATGAGTCTGCCTACGATGTTAGAACAACGTACGAGATAACACTAGAGGCTCGAGTCTTACGCGTTGTCTCATAAGTAACTCTCGCGCCTCCTCTAGGCTAAGATCCGTCACTGGTCGGTTTTCGAGAGGGACAGGTGATGGTGTTCTGGGAATGAAGAGCATACTTTGGAGAGTTGCTGCGAGACTGTGAGAATGGTCTTGTCTTTATTGGGATTAATCTAGAACCCACTTCGAGAACGGTATTTGAAAGTGAAAACTGCGAAGGGAGATTCTTTGCCATCCGTATAGTCCCAATTCCCCACGGTTCGAGGAGGACAGCTTTGCATCTCTCCAAGTCTATTTGCGTAGCTATGAGCAAAAGAATATGGAGACACATTTTCAAGAGCTATCGTAACTTACTGGGCACTATGGGTCAAATCCATCCCCTTGAGGCTTTTCTCCGCAAGCTCAGTAACTCTTTCTATGCTTTGCAAGTCAATGAATTCTTTAACAGCTGTGTGTTCATGAAGTTGAAGCATTCGATAGAGCTTGAGACTTATGCTTCCAATTTTGTCTAGTTGGGTGGTTATGGGTGTGGACGACTCTTGTACTGGGTACCCAATTGTCAAACCATGATATTCTTTTCAAGGCACACAAACATACCAAGCAAGATGTCACGAAAGTAGAATGGCTGCCGGAACCATTCGCCATCAACTTCCGACTCCAAGCCCTGGAAAAGATGGCAGAGAGAGGAACTAGGCATCCCAATTTCATCGTCGTCTAGGGTGACATCCTCGACATGTATGCCATCCAAATGGACCTCAAGACTGATTGCATCCGATGTAATCTTGAATGGGCCTAGTATTGAAACACGGATGTGGAAATTCGCGCCAGAAGTAGCTTCAATATACTTGACGGCAAGTTTCGGGTCATCCTTCTTCATATCATCATCCTCGTACTCCTGCAGCGCTTGCCCATCAACCAAGACCTCGGCTGTGATCTTTCCGAGAATTGCCATGGCGTAGAGAATCCGTATGAAGAGGAAGTTGTAACCTGCGGTGGGTGGTCTTGGTGGTAGGCCAGCAGTGGGTGAGTTGATATTGATGAGATGTTGAAGTGAGCAAATTTAGATGGTTGACCGAGAAGGTGATGCGGTGTCTCATGTATCCTCACTTACGGAGGTTTTACGGGTTTGCCGTGGTGGACGTCGTAGTTGGGTGGAACTGGAAGAAAGAATCCTACTGTCACTAGAAGAAGGTTGGTAAATCGTGGTAAACTGCGTTAGCAACTTCGAGCAAGACTTAGAAGGTCGACAAATATCATGATGCAACGATGAGAATCTTCTTAAATGATTGAACCACTAGTCCTCTCCGCTATGCAAATTTAAGAACTAAATGCCCTTCACTTCCGTATTGCTGGGTATACCAGTCGAAGGACTAAAGATCGGAAAAACGCCTGAATGGGATGCGTGGTCGTTCCGGGCATCAAACACACGATGAGAACGTGGAAGAAACGGCAGTGTACCATGATCGGGGCTGCCGACCACCATGTAATGAGCCTAAGTTAAAATACCAGCAATTTCTATTATTTCCTTTGACTCCAGTTGAAGCAATCAGTTAGTCCAAACTCCTGGTACTCCCTCTCTTCTGCTCGTCACTCTATCACCACGGCCCAACATGCACAGGAAGATTAGAACCATAGGTCCCGGACAGAAGCTCTTGCCTCACGGAGCTGATGTCATCGCCCCGGCTTCCATACTGAGATGGTTGAGTTTGTCCACCCATCCACCCGATGTTGGCACTTAACTCGCTCACAGCTTCCTGGAGTTTGCCGTCTGCTTGTTGGTTATGCTTTGCAATCTTTTGATCCCATCCGCCGTACTGTAACTGTATGCCCCCAGCCCTCTTAGCTGCCTCTCGTATCGCCAAAGTCCAGGCCCGTGAGATCTCCTCGTAGGCATTCTGTTTGTGCAGGCTGTTTTGAAAGCTGGTCCAATTTGGGAGACGATGTATAATATCGGTGGCGCCATCCAGGAAATTTAGAGACTGTGATGCTTGTGTTTCGTTTGGCGGTAGAAAATGTGGCGTGAAGTCGGCGAGGGCCTCAAGTAGGTTCAACAGAGGTTGCCGCACTCGGTTGTATGCATAATTCGAGGTCCCATTACCGCCGAAAGGAAAGGAAGACTGAAGGGCTGACTCGTACTTTTTGAGGACATCGAGAGCAGAAGCAACGCTGGGTTTGGGAGCTGTGTTCTCGACTTCTGCTCCTATCATTGGATGCCGTGCACATATAGACTGGAGAACCCCACGTAGAGAGTCGGCGTCTAATGTTTCCAGAAGCCGTGGAAGAGCGAGCGGTCGGCCTAGAACACGTTGCCTAGCTCGCTTCGTTTGTCGATGGGCGGGTAATGATTGTGAGGAGACATTGGGGGAGTTCGATGGGGAGGAGGACATTCTATCCTCTGGTAGGGGTTCCTCATCTTCAGCTTTTCGTTTTCGATTTGTAGGGCCACTGGTAGGAAATGACACTGGCATCTTGGCGTTAGTACCGTTGGTGGTTGGAAGGGCTCCTGAACTGACTTGATCGAGATGGTGACAAGCGTGCGTTGTAAAGTTGATGAGGCAAAGGAGTAGGTGTGGGAATGACGCTGTTCATGACTGCGAAAGTCGACCTTTTCCTTGCTACAAAGGAGGTTTGATGTGGGTTGGGGATGGAGGATGATGGAGGAAGTGGGGAGCTTAAAGTAGGTTCGCTACTACCGAGTTAGGTAGATAGTGTGAGTGGTTCTTGGCACAGATCCTTAGTGACAGTACAGAGTGACAGCCAACACAAAGAATGTCTTTAATGTATTTTCAAGCTTCCACTCCGGAGATATGTCCTGGCTTATTGGCTCTTACCACGGAGCAAATTGTTACCTTACTATGGTTTACAAGTCTGGTGACGTTACTCTATACAGATTATAACGTGCCGACGAATGTGCTCTATCCTGAACAAAGGACTGGGCTCAGAGGAGTGACTTGTGCAGGATGATGATCTTCTATTTTTCTGTTCGTCTCCGCTGAGAGACCTGTACATAGTAGCGCTTGGCTTGCACCCAACGACAGTGCCTGCAACATAGACCATGTACAGAGCGCCCCGAAACACGACAAACATTTGTGCCTTAGCAACGCCATAACTCGCCATGGTTCTACAACCAGGTATACTGCAACGCTCTGAGACATCCTAGCCTTGTCTGATCTGCATCCGCAGAGATGCTGCTCAACACCCAACACCATGTACCATGCAAGAGCGCCTACCTAAGATAATTCACACTTCACAAATACAAAGATTGTGCCGCAACGATGTCTCTCCGGACCTTCAGTAAAGATTGCTCAAATTTCTGTTCCAGATCGTCGCTGCCCATCACCTTTGCAGCCTGCGCCATCTGCCTAAGCAACTCTTCCAGTCGGCGGAACAAGCGAATCAGACTGCCTTCGTACACGTCCGTCATTTTGCTTCTAACGTCAGCGTCACTCGGTACTTCATAAGAAGAAGGTTCACGTACCAAATTTCCGCAAATGACTTTCCGTGTGCCCAAGCATACACAACCTCCATTAGCTGATACTTGAAGCCTTGTACGTACTCATCTTCGTTGAGCGGCAATTTACTCTCCTGTGAGACCTTTGATATTGTCCTAGCTTTTGCTTGGATCTCACGAAACGGCTTTGCAAGTTCTTCTTTCAACGCCGGACATTCCGCCTTCTCTTCGAAGATAAAGCAACTGAGCACAGACGCGCATAGTTCTGGCGAAAGCTCATTGAAGAAGCGATCGAACAGGAGCTCGCTCAATAGGAGCTCATCACCGGTGCTAATCTCACACGCGACACGTGCCTTCAGCTGGACTACTTCGGCGTCATTTATAAATCCGAAGCGGCGAAGCACACGCTTTCGACATTTCAACTCGTCGAGCTGCATGATAGATAAGGCGGCAGCGATTTTCTTCTTTACTGCTTTGATGTTGTCAGAAATCTCTATTTTTTCGGCATACTGATTGTACAGATCGGGAAGCCGCGGAGAGTTGTGCAAAGGATTGCTCAGTAGGCGGGACTCGAGGACTTCGATTTTCTGTTCAGAATTAGCAATGATTGAGTTAGCACAGAATAATATTGACTTACTCGGAGTAAGTTCTTGAACGAGGCATCCGTGATGCCCATATTCTCGATTGGATCTAGAACAGCTATTCCGTCTGGGAACCTTCGCTTGACCTCATCGAGCGACTTTTGAACAGTATTCCTTTGGTCAGCGGGCTTCAGGTCATTAGGTAAAAAGATCCTGATATGACCAATAGACTCGACGCAAGAGAGCAATATAGGTACTACTTCCATCTTCGCCTTCTCTCCTTCATTCGCTGGCCGGACTCCTTGCGGCAGCTCTTGATGTGTCCTTGTTCCATTGGAGCTTGCGTCAGCTACCTGTAGTAGCACATCAATAATGAACGATTGTTGGGGCGTGATATCCTCGGCTTTCTCATCCTTGTTGGGTTTCCTAGGGGTAAAGTTGACGACTGCTCCCCAGCCAAAATCGTAATCTTTGTACTTTATTCGGACTAATCGACCTGATTGCATAAACTGCAGGCAGTAATTTGGATGGTTGATGACGTCACGCATATCCTTCGTATATGTTGCAAGCTGTTGTCTAAGATCGTAATACTCTCGAATCGTACCTTCGTCAGCGATCTCGATACTTGATCTTTGCGCCTCGAGTTCGTGCAACTCTAGACTGACGTCAGTTGATCTTCTCAGGCGTACAAGCTTCACAACAATTACCTCTCTTGAGTCCGGATACACTTGCTGTATTTTGGAATTGATAGAAACATCTCTCCAACATGAGTTCTGGTGATATGCCCTCAACTCTCATCAGATTTAAAATCATATTGTAGCCGAGATAGAACGCCGAGTTCAGCTTATCCTGCTCTCCACGAACAATCTCCTTGGCCACAGCTGGCTCCATCTTCTCGTCGATCATCATAATGACCATCCCTCGATCATCAAGACCACGTCGACCAGCACGTCCAGACATCTGTACAAATTCTGAAGGGCTAACCCATCGTAATGAGACCCCATCGAATTTTCGAACACTAGTGAAAACCACGGTCTTTGCAGGCATGTTGAGTCCGATGGAGAAAGTTTCTGTCGCAAATAGAACCTTGATGAGCCCCTCTTGGAACAGAATCTCGATCGTCTCCTTCAAAATTGGGAGTAACCCGGAATGATGAATTCCAATACCTCGTTTCAACAGTGGCAGGATATTCTGAATTTGCGGCAACTGCTTATCATCTTCAAACAACATTTCCAATGCGTTATTGAAGACCTTGTCCACCATCGCCTTCTCAGATTCTTCGTTGAAGCTTAGGTTGCTCATCTGAAGAGCGTATGACTCGCACATGTTCTTACTGAAGCTAAAGGCAATGACCGGATTGTAATTCTTTACCATGATCATTTTGATAATCTTGTATATGTCGGAAGGTCCCTTTGTGCCACCCTTGTTCGTTTTTTTGTCTTTGCCTCTGCCCTTGCGCTTTGCCATCGCATCAGCTGGATCATCACCGTGCTTGTCAGCTATAGTCGTCATAGCTTTGTTGAAATTCTCTTCACGGAAGACTCCTTTTTCGTCAACCACCAGATGTATGCCGTCGGCACCTTGGGGAAAGAAATAATGCTGTAATGGCGTCGGACGGAAATCCGTGTACACGACGTGGCAGGGCTGGCCATGGGTTTTTGTTATCCATTCTGCAAATTGCATTGCGTTCGGAATTGTGGCGGAGAGGAAAACGTAGCGAACTTTATCCGGTAGCAAGATGATGGTCTCCTCCCAGACAACACCACGCGCCTTGTCTCGCATGTAATGTATCTCGTCGAATACCACCCAAGCCACCTCCCGCATGATTTCTGAGCCTCTGTATAGCATTGATCGAAGAATCTCCGTAGTCATGACGAGGCATGTTGCCGTCGGATTTATCGTTACATCCCCGGTCATCAAACCAACATCCCCAAATTCTGCCGCGAACTCCCTGTACTTCTGGTTGCTCAAAGCTTTGATGGGGCTTGTATATATGACTCTCTGGTTGTTTTTCAAGCTCTGCGCGATTGCGTATTCGGCAACCACAGTCTTGCCAGCACTTGTGTGCGCGGACACCAGTACGCTCTCTCCTCTCTCGATAGAAGAAATTGAAACTTTCTGAAATGGATCCAACGTGAAAGGCCAAGTCCTTGCGGGAGTTTCTGGCGCTTTGTGTTCTGATAGTGGAATGTAGTTATAGTCTGGAGGCAGTGCAACCTGGTGCCTGACTTGATGTGACAAGACCACTGTAGTGCCCTCTTGTGACGCCTGCAGCCCAGCAGATGCAGCAACCTCCCGCGATTGCTTTGTCTCAAATGAGTCTGCGACCACCGGCTCCGCTTCTACCTCCCGCCGTTGTCGCTTTGCCTCCGGCTGATGTTCACCATCTATATCCTCTGGCGCTGGACTTGAGGCCTGCTGATTGGTGGCATCCGCCATTGCAACGTCCCCATCCCCATTCGTAACACCAGCCGTATCTTTAGCTTCTCCATTTGCCTGTCTTTTTTTGCTCCTGTCTTTCTTCGGTTTGTGCTTACTCGGCCCATCTGGAGGCTTTGCACCGGACGGCTGGTCATTGAACACGTCAAATAGCTCGTCCATGATCGTCCAAGGTATTAGATGCTAAGATGGTGAAGTATGCGGAACCTCACGATCACAGAGTTGAAATTCACAAAGTTGTCAAGCGGTACTTGCCGACGGGTTGCGGAATCTAAAACTCCCCGAACATTTCTTCAACCGAGTAACGACACAAAAGTCCATCCATATTCCATATAAACAAGTGACGCCAGTCCCTGTAATTACACCAAACTGAAAAGTACCACATCATGGCAGAAGACGAGAGAAGAATTTCGAAGCGCTCTAGGTTCGACCAGACCGAACCCGAAAGCAAGCGTTCCTCACGCTTTGACCGACGTTCGCGGTCTCCCTCCAGCCGGCATTCAGAAACAAGGCGGAGTCGTAGTCCTAGACCTGAGAAACAACCTTTCAGCCCTGGTGCGGAGGAAAAGAAGTCTATACCGAGTGATCCAGCTGCTGCTGCAGGTAAGCTGTAGGTTCTCTCCTCGGCTCCGAGTAGTCACTAACAGTCCTTCAGCGGCTGCGGCAGCTCGAATAAATGCCCAAATCCAAGCCAAAAAAGGCATTCAACATGTTGATGTACCCCCGATACGTACTGTAAGTAATTTCGGACTATGATGCCTGCTAAGATTGCATGCATCCTTCCTTCAACTGAGTGCAATTGTTTTAATTGATGTAGGTTACAAGCCCGGTTGGCAAATCAGCATCCCCTGGTATTTCTGGCTCTAGCACGAGCAATATCAATGGCGACATGTACATCGCGGATGGTGACTACATTAAAGACATCGAGGTCAACGATCTCCGTAATCGTTACACACTGACTAAAGGCTCAACACAAAAGATGGTAAATACTCTTGTCATACCCGCTGATATACCCAGGCACCTATCTCTAGAGAACTGTCATATCTTATGCGGTTCTTTTTTCTATGTTTAACTTGTGTGGGAGAATATCTGAAGCTTACTCGGGCTGATATAGCACCATGCTACCCCTCATTGGCATCTGCTGACCTCCGCTGCGTGAAATCTAGATCAAAGAAGAGACTGGCGCCGGTACGCACTACCTGACATTGATAGATTTGTAGAGAACGATGCTCATCAGTGTAAAGATGTCACAACGCGGGGAAACTACTACCCCGACAAGAGCATGGCTACCGCAGCCGTAAGTGCTTCTTTGCGATTACCGCTTATTCGGATCTCCTTTTGGTATTTGTAGCGCTAATAAATGTTCAGAACCCTCCATTATACCTTCACATCACCAGTACCTCGAAGGATGGTCTCGAAAAAGCGGTCCAGCAAGTCGAAGAACTTATGAAGCAAGAGCTACCAAATCTGGTGGATGAGAGACGCTTCAGACGTAGGGAACCAGATCAAGTAGAACGAGATGAATTTGGACGTGTAGGGTTTCCTTGCTTGCCTCGCTTTACCTAAAGGCTAACTATTCACCAGCGCAAATGGCCGGAAGAGCGTATCCCCATCGACCTTGAGCCCCTTCCCGGATTCAATTTGCGAGCACAGGTTGTGGGTCATGGAGGCGCTTACGTTAAGCATATCCAACAGGAAACTCGATGCCGTGTCCAGATCAAGGGCCGTAACTCAGGATTCATGGAGCATAGCAGCGGCAGAGAAAGCGATGAGCCAATGTATCTCCATGTAGCGTGAGTTTCCTGTCGCTCACCCCCTTGATATCTTCGCCTAACTAGACCTTATAAGCGGCCCCGACCCCAACGAAGTTCAGCGCGCAAAAGAGCTTTGTGAGGATTTGCTGGGAAACGTAAGAGATCAATACGAACAATTCAAAGCAAACCCTCCTCAGCAGCGAGGATACGGAGGCGGCTACCAGCAAGGTGATCGTCAAGGCTATGGCAGTCAAGGTGGATATGGCGGATATGGCGGCCAACAATCCCCAGCCCCAATCGCTACAGCTGTTCAAGCTCCTCCAGGGACTCCTGGCGCTCCGGGAGCTGGAAGCCCAACAGCAGACTACAATGCCCAGTACGCTCAATATTATGGCGGTCAAGATCCGTATGCGGCATACGGTGGGTATCAAAATTACGTCGCTTACTACCAATACTACCAACAACAAGCCGCGCAGCAGCAGCAAGCGGCTCCAGGCGCTCCGCCAGGCGAGGAGCCGCCACCTCCTCCACCACCTAGTGGATCTCCTCCTGCCGCCAACGGCGGTTACAACTCGGTAAGTGGGTTCTTTCAATCTTTATAGGCTCCACCTCTAAACTGAATTATCTAGGTTCCTCCGCCTCCAGGAATGTGAGCACGGCGCTGCCAAGAAGAGGACTGAAGCTGGTGCTTCGATTATCTTAAAGCCTCGTCTTCGCCATGCCGAAAACGTAAATTCAAGTATATCCGATCTCTGTAACCCCTGCATCTTTACCATTACGATCAAGTGTTCCAGCCAGCTTTGGCAAATTGGCCTTCAACGGTCATTGGAGAAGATTATGCCCAGGTCGGTCAGAGCATGGAAAAGAATAGGATGATAGGAATCTTGCCGGTTGTAAAGGCGGGCTTTACTCAACATGTATTTAACTATTCTGAAATTCACAGGCGCCTAAGCAATGCAACCTACTACTTATCACCCAAAATGCCTCATAAAAATGCTCTATCTCCACTCCTTCCTAATCCAGAACGGATACTAACCCACCCCAAGTCAATCATACCCCTCCCCATAAAAATCCTCCCTCGCCCTCTGCGTACTAACCCACTCCTCACTCGCCAATCCCTCCCTCTTCCCCCTCCTCACCCCCCCCTTATCCTTGCATACATCACAAGCAAAATCACATCTCGGCTTCCCCCCTTCCCCGAAAAATTCCCCAACAATCACATGCCGGCACCTCTCCGTTTCTTCACAGTACCTCATCAGCCGCTGGAAACTCTCCGCGCGGCTATTGGTCTGCGCTTCCTTGCCCTCATTCTGTCCTTGGTGATCCCGTCCAATGCGGTAGGCGGCGCGATCGCGGTCTTCGCGCGAATAGTAGAGGATGCAAGCTGCGGCTTTGCCGTCACGGCCGGCGCGGCCGGCTTCTTGATAGAAGCCTTCGAAGCTCTTAGGGACGTTCCAGTGCACGACGAAACGGACATCTTGCTTGTCGATGCCCATGCCGAACGCTGTTGTTGCTACAATGATATCGTACCCTGGGGCATTGGCGACCCATTTCTGCTGGCATGCCACACGCTCTGAGGTAGAGAGTCCAGCGTGATAGGGGGCGGCGCCGATACTTTTACCGCGGAGACGCGAGGCAAGGGCATCACAGTCGGTGCGGAAGGGAACGTAGATGATGCCTGAGACGGCATCCGGGCGGGTTTGGGTCGCTTGGAGCTCTGCGGCGCGGGCGGGGTCGGAAGAGCGGCGGGCGTGGATGGCTTTGAGCCAGGAGAGGAAGGTGGAGAAACGAGTGTCGTGCTCATCAGAAGAGAAACGCATCTCGTAGTGGAGGTTGGGTCGGGATGTGCTTGCAGTGAATGTTTTCAAGCTGCTGGGATTGAGGCCTAGGGTGGAAATTATATCCTCACGGATCGAAGGCGTGGCGGTTGCGGTGAGACAGATGATTGGGACAAATGGATAAGCGGAGCGGAAGTGTGAGAGATGAGAGTAGGCGGGGCGGAAGTCGTGGCCCCATTCGGAGATGCAATGGGCTTCGTCGATGGCGATGCGGGAGAGCTCGCCTTGCGTATAGATTGTTTGGAGGTGCCGGCGGAAGGAGTCTGTTAGGGTGAATTCGGGGGTTATGTAAAGAAGGCGGGTAAGGGGGTGACCTTGATTGGGAGGGTTAGGGGTGGTTCATGAAGTAGGATTTTTGGGGCTATATACCGCAACGGAGATCATCTAAGATCTCATTCCGGTCTGCCAAGAGCGTGTTCGAGTTAAGCGTTGCTACGGGGATGTTGGCAGCACGAAGAGCAGCAACTTGATTATTCATGAGAGCAAGCAGAGGAGAGATGACTATTGTGATGCCATGGTCGATAACAGCCGGGAGCTGGTAGCAAAGGCTTTTTCCGAAAGAGGTGGCTGCAGAGGCTTAGCGACTGTTTGAATATGACAGAATACTGATTTAAGAAATTTGATCTGTACCAGCTTGAACAAAGACATCATGGCCATCAAGTGCCGCAGTGATAATCTCTCGCTGATGAGGTCTGTGGTCCATCAGTGTCCTGTGCAAATAGTCGGTCACAGAGGCAGTACCTGAAACTGGTCTTGCCAAAAACCCGCCGTAGTGTAAAGTCAAGATCGACAGGAGCCTTTCTCTTGGTGACTTTTGACATTGACGACGATAGAGTTATACGGAAATATGTAGAGAAATCGAACAGTTGAACAATTGTAAGCTTAATCCCTCGAGAATGACTTCAAGGTGATGGAGAAAGCAGAAAGGTAAGAGATCCTGGATGCCATCAACCGTTGGCACAGCAGGCAGCTGACGAGACTGGTATTCGAAGACTTCAGCCCTTGATAGTAAGAAAAGCTCAGACAGAGTTCATGGTGACGATACCAGATCCAGGGAAGGAGCATTCCTCAAAGTAGATACGCTTTCGAAACAACATACAAAGGCTCGATAGGTGTTGGGACGAGAAAGCATTTGACAACAGCATATCTGTCACCCGAAGAAATGACTATTGTAAGATCGAGTTCGATAGACGTTTGATGGTCCCCTCGCCCTGAATGTACCAAATTAAGGAGTCTAGCGGGATCATTCCGCCATCGCTTCAGCCCTACCTGAAGGGATTTTCTCGATCATTTCACTCACTCCCCACAACAGGACTTCAGTATCAGCGAGGAAGTCGCTTTTCGCACAAAAGTACTACGGATTTGAGACGTATATGCAGACTACTCCGAGAATGAGGACGTCATGAAGTAGCCGGGCTGTAAGCAATAGGCTTTCCTAATAGAAGTCTATCGATACTGTTGAAGTTACTATATGCATCCTCGTGCGGTTTTTGATGATATGAATCACAATTCACTACTCCATATCACTTGCTTCCTTACTACCAGCCACCGGACTTTACAAAGCAAGAATTGACGAATAGCAGAACCTAGAGCGCTTTATTGGGGAAGTTCTTATACCGCCAAACCAATTGGTCTCCCGACGAGTGACATACTCCGAAGATGGATGAGTCTACCATTCCAGAGCTTGAGAACCAAAATGGGCCAACCGATACAGATGATCCAAGCTACCCATTTAACAGAATTGTACGAAGACTGTATATCTCCCATGCTCTATCGACGTGGAACTCGCGAATGTTCGAATTTGGTGCAGTCTTATTCCTAGCTGAGATTTTCCCGGGCACTCTTTTCTATGCTTCATTCTATGCCCTCGTTAGAGCTCTTTTCGCTGCTGTCTTGTCCTCTTGGGTAGGCGGGCAGATGGATAAGTCTCACAGACTGAATGCAATTCGGCAATCGATTAGTGAGTTTTCTGCAACGGAAGAAGACGTTGACACTTCCTCATCATGTTTTTGGAGCTAACCAATTTCAGTCTGGCAGAGAATTCCCGTAGCGTTGTCTTGTCTTGTCTTCCTCGTATTTGCAAGATTCGGGACTGCTGACGGGACAAGGCTCATTTTGTTCTCGACGCTTGTTGTATTGGCTTGCCCGGAAAAGCTTGCCTCCATTGCTAATACTGTTGCCGTTGAAAGAGACTGGGTAAGCGTTTTAGTCTATTCTTCACCTAATGACTGAATCTTTTGGAAGGAGTCGGTAGAGAGGCTGACACAGATATATTGACTTAGGTTGTTGTAATTACTCAACATGATGATGTCCGAAGACAGGGTGGGTTGTATTCTCGAAAAGTATTATACCCAGCTGATAGCCAATACGCAGATTTGAACTCAGCCATGCGGAGAATAGATCTCTTTTCCAAGCTGCTAGCTCCAGTGTTCATCTCTGCTGTTGACGGCTTTTCGACCGCCATCGCTGAGTGGACTGTGTTGGGAGTGAATATGCTTTCAGTACTCTTGGAATATTTCGCTATTGCGCAGGTTTGTCAGACAATGTACGAACGTTTCACTGGGCTAAGGCACGTAGGTGTACGATGCGGTACCCAATCTGGCTCGATCCATAAGTCCCCAGGACATTACCGAGATGTCACTGAACGAAGATCAAGCGGTGCCTTTCCGGATGGCAGTCAGTGTTCCAGAGCCCGGAGCGGAAGTGCAGCGTGATGGCATCTCCTCCAAGCTTCGGAACATGATCTCCCCATGGCGAGATTACGTCACGAGTCCGGTCTTCCTAGCATCCCTAGCCCTCAGCATCCTCTATCTCACCGTCTTGTCCTTCGGCGCCCAAATGGTCACATACCTCCTATCGGTAGGCTTCACAGCATTCCAGATCAGTCTGGTCAGAATGATTGGTGTTGCCATAGAGTTGTCCGCCACCTGGGCTGCACCGATCTTGATGCGAAAAATTGGATCGGTAAGATCCGGACTATGGTTCATTAATTGGCAGCTTGGGTGCATCTTGGCGGCTGTAGCTGTTTTCCAACTTTACGGCTCAAACTCTAGAATCGCTGGGATAGGGCTTGTTGCTGGGGTTTTGACGAGCCGTATAGGTCTATGGGGATTCGATCTATGTGTTCAGTATCTCATTCAAGAGACGATTTCACCTTCCAGCCGAGGCCGATACTCGGCAACCGAGATGGCTCTTCAGAACCTTTTTGAGCTGCTGTCGTTTGCCGCTACAATGGTCTTTGCACGGCCTGAGCAGTTCAAATATCCGGTGCTGATGAGTGCTGGTGCTGTCATAGCGGCTAGTCTTTGCTTCACGACGTACGTAAAGAGGAACAGAGGGCATTTGTTTCACAGATCGAGATGCCTTGGAGAGAAAAAGTATGTAGAGGTTCCACATGAGGAGCCACCTGCATAATACAATTTTAGGCTCCGATTTATATAGTTAGACGCATCTTTCCGTAGCCAATAATAGGTACTAAGTGACTGTATGACTCTACAATATATAGCAAAGAGCCTATTAGCATGAAAAACGAAATCAACAGTACTACCAGGAGGGAGAAACGTGTAAACAAGTTGCTGGTTTCAGAACCACACCGCCCGTCTGTACTGGTGAGAACAAGCAGTTCTAGTACCATTGGTCCCTGTTCAACGACGACACCAGATTCATGACTTCTTACACATACTTTGTTAGAACGCTTTGGCCAAACCCCTGCTTAAACCCACTAAATGCATATGAGGAGATGTTTCTCATCTTATTGACACAGGATCCTTCATGGCTCTCGCTGAGGAGCTGCAACACGACGTGAGACGACCTCTTGGCAGAGGTAGCGAGCTCTCTCTAGGCATTCTTTTTGACTCTGAGCAACCATGGGAGAGGAGATCGCTAAAGCTTCGAAAGTGCCATTTGAACTGTAAGTGTGCAGAAAGACAGGCTCGAAAAGATACCAACAATTGAAAGTATCACATCACCCTATGGAGAGACCTTATAGGTTGCGGAACACGGTTCGACTTTTAGCTTTCAATGACTTTACTTATCCATTACTACTTTTCAACAGAATGAAAGTCGTAGCAAGTGAGTGCGAATAGTCGTCCACTGCAGGATTCGCTTCAATCCCCTCTTGGGTTCACGGCCTTTCTCTCGACTATGGGTTGTCGTTATGAGCTGTATCAAATACCCAATATGCCGCGGTTAGTTCTGCATTGCATTATGTTCAAGAGACTTCCGGGCCCCAGCTGGCATCGAGGAGGCGCAGGTAATGTGGATACGCAGTCTATTAAGTGTCCGGTACTGGGAGATTATTATTATCGGACGTTTGCTTTGTCTGCTCATTCTTCCGATTGGTTTTTCTGGGCGACCTTCTTAGGTTAAGTTAGAATATAAGAAACGGAAACAGGGAATCAAGTAGAATGTTCAATATTTCGTTGGATGAAAGGAATATTTAAGTGAAGGGTAAATTTTCAGAAAAGTTCTTGCCTCAGTTCTCAGACGTGCCAGCGGCGCTAAGCCCCTTCGGGTTAACCTTGGCTGACTACGCAGCGTACGGGGCTTAGCGACGCTGGCACGTCTCAGAGCTGAGGCAAAAAAGTTCTGGACAAGCTACAATAATATACAGCCGACAAGAACGTGTCTTCAATGTTATGCGCTTTAGAGAAATATCTCACCAATCTCCACAATGCTCCCTCGATAACCCAACCCTATTGCTACAATGGTCAGCATCTCAACGTGAGTTTGCCCTTTCATGATCAAAACCCGGCACTTCTAACCTCTCTCTACAGTCTCAAAACCCTCCTCTTCACCCTTGGGCCCCTCTTCCTCCCCCGCCTAATAACCTACTACCGCACCCAACGTACCGCCACCGTCACCTCTCCCGTTCCCAGGATTCCTACTTCTCCGCAAATCTACCCGGCCCTCAACCTCCTCTTCCTGACCTCCCTCCTCGCCCTCCTCTCCACCCTCCCAGTCTTCTCCCCAGAAAACATCTTCACCCTTACCTCCTCTCGCCTCCAAACCTCCAATGATGTCCTCTTCACCCGCCTCAGTCTTCTACGCCCCAATATGTCACTCACAGACGCAGACGCGCAACTAAAGCCGCGTCTCGCTTCTCTAGACTCTAGAGGATTGTACCTCGCCTATGGCCCTGACGTCCTAACATACTGCCCCTTCTGCAAATCCGACGACCCCCTTTCCTACTTCTACTATGCCCTCCCCTCCGTTCTTCTCCCCCACCTCCTCCACCTCCTCGCTCTCGGCCTGGCAACCTCCTCCGCCATCAGTGGGAAATTTGGCAGTCGATGGAGAACGATAGCGTCAATCCTCGGCGCCGGGCTGGCAATGGCAGAATGCTATCTCTTCCTCACCTATGAATGGAAAGCCAATGCGCGCCTCACCCGCCCGGACCACCTCACCCACTTCTACTGGCGTATGCGCACCTTCCGCGGGGTTGGCATCGCCGTCTCTTCCGCTCTGCTCGCGGCCCTCGTCTGGGCCTCGAGCACGAACCGCATTTTCGTCATTCCTCCCTCCGCAGCAGAGCGGATGGAGTCGTCAATGAAGGTGCTTGACAACGTTCGGGGGCGATTAAGCGCGACGGGCATAGTGAGGAATGCGATGGTGCGGGATGAGGGGTTGCGACGTAGGGGGGAGGGGTATTGGAAGAGGGAGGGGGTGGTGATGCAGGAGGTTATGGGGGAGAGGGAGGTGGTGGAGGGGCTGAGGGGGGCGTTGGAGAGTGGGAGGGTTCAGGTGGGGAGGGTGGAGGAGGAGGCCAGCAGGTATGTTGAGGGGGTCATGGGGGGCGCGGATGCGGGTGCGGGTGCGCCGGGCACGTAAAGGCTATTTAGATCTTACTGTAGATGGGCGTTTTGATGTTTACGAACAGAGTACTTTTAGGACGTTGGTGAGAGTTCTAAACCCAACAGCACGCAACATCAGTAGCCACATGGTGCTCTCGAATTTGTTGATTCCTCTACGTTTCCCAATAAATTCCAAGACTGACCAAAGCGCATAACAGATTTTCCAGCAAGAACCTCGTAGTAAAGTCTACTCATAGCTCGCCCTCGCAAGGCTCCTGCCCTATTCCCTCCAACACCCCTACAACTCCTTCTCCCCTTTCTCTCCCTTCTCCCCCTGCCCCTTTCTCCCCACCATCCCCATCCCCATCCTCTCCTTCTCTCTTCCCCCACCCACCAGTCCCCAAACCCCTTTCACCCCCTCCCCGCCCAACAAAATCACCCCCGCACACGCCGCCCACCACACCTGCACGCTCACGCTCCCCCGCGGCGCCCTCGGGAAACTAAGTAAAAACTCGACATACCACGGCGCCCAACCGCGCGGGATCCAGAACAGGGGGGTCTTGGCGAACCAGAATTGCAGCAGGAAGCGCACGCCGTTGAGGCCGAGGAAGCGGAGGGTGGAGACGGTGCGGGTGAAGAGGGTGCGGTGGGCTGTTAGGGTCGTGGCTGTGTGGGGGGTTAGTTTAGGTTAGGTTAGGGGAGGAGACGGAGGTAGTTGGGGAAGGCATACTCTTCTCCTCATAGGCCGCAACAGCCTTGTCATGCTGCCGCCTCAGCTTCGCCCATTTCGCAAAATCATCCTGCGAGCTCGTGGCGTTGAGCTCGCGTTTCAGACGCAGCACCTCGGTGCGGAGAGTTTGCTGGTCTTGGAGCTGGCGGGAGGTCGGGGTTGGTAGGAAGGAGTAGAGGTGCCAGAGCTGAGTGGGGTCAGCGTTATTTTGGGTGAAGAGTGTCAGGACCGCGGGTGTGACATGGGGGAGTAGGGAGAGATGGGGCGGAAGGGGGGGGGGGGGGATGGGGAAGGGCAGGAGATGGGATTACCAAATTTTCAATTGTGCTAGCGCCGACGGTATTGACGAAATGGATGAGGAGCTGCAGGACGAAGATCACAAGTAGGAGCGACGGCATGACGAGCGCGTTCAGGTATTCTTCTGTCGTCTACCAGAATGAAGCTGAGGATGTCCGTTCTCAAAACCTCCCGCCAAAAGTAGAGCTTTCGCTAGCCTCCCCGCTCGCTTCATCCCTCCCCCCTCCCACCTCCCCTACCATGCCACCACCTTCCCAACACCCTTCGGAACATTACACCCACCTCACCACAGCCCTCTCCCCCCTTAACCCGACAATCCTCGACCTCGACATCCTCCCCTCCTCCTACCCACCCCACATCCACCTCGCGCCCAACGCACTCGCGCTCCCAAAACCCCTGCTAATCTCCCTCTTCGTGACCGCGCGACACATCTTCATCGCACATCTAGCTGCGCCTTCAGAAGATAGTCACGATGCGGCGCTGAAGGCGACGCTGGTGATTTTGTTTTGGGAACCGAATCATGCTACGGCGGCGAATTTCCGGAAGAGGTATTTGCGGGGGCTGTTGCTGAGAGGATCCGATGATGATGATGATGATATTGGAGAAGACGAGATACAGGATGCTGTACGACGCGAGTTGTGTTTCACAGCAAGCCTAGTCACGAGCCCATTAATCCGACATGCGAAGAGCAGCACCCTATGGTCCCATCGTTTATGGGTCCTAAAGACCTTCCCCATCTCCAACACTTCCCCCTTTCACTCGTCCAACGCCCAGTCTCAGCCCCAAATCCCGCTGGTAGGATTCTGGCGTGAGGAGCTATCCATTGTCATGAGAGCCGGCGAGCGTCATCCGCGAAACTACTACGCCTGGAACTACGCGCGGCAGCTCTTTGCTACTCTTTCCGAGCGGGAGGATGGTTCAAAAACGGAGATGGCGAGGGGGAGTGTGGAGGTGGTGAAGAAGTGGTGTTTGGCGCATCCGAGGGATGTGTCTGGGTGGGCGTTTCTGGCGTTTCTGCTTGGGAGAGTGGACGGGGTGGGAGAGAAGGAGAGGGGGAGGGTTGTCCAGGATACGCGGGCGTTTGTGAGGAAGTACAAGTGGAGGGGGGAGAGTGTGGAGTGGTTTTTGAGGGTTATAGGATGACCCCTCGGACCTAAATTGAATTTAGGGTTATTTGTTTAGATGTCAGCCTAATTGGATGCTTCTGGCTATGGTCGAAAATGCAAAGTCCAATTGTCTTTCAACGGCCACTTACGCCGACTTTATATGATTTTGTATTCGCTGTCGCTCCGTCGTGCTTCCAAATCTCATCATGCTTCGTAAAATACATTCTCTCCATGCTCAATACCTATGCTTCCTACTGCCATGCATGTTTCCTCCTGCCACTATCATACTGGCCCTGATCAAATCCAATTCCAGGGTCATTAGTGTCCAAACCACGACATCAAAACGGGCTTTAAAATGAAATATGGAGTCCTGCTCTCGATCCCGGAGTTGCTCCTTTTCGGTATCGTGTACTACCACGCGCAAAGTGGTCGGTGTTATTCCCTAGTCAGGTGGCGATTGGGCTAGCCCGTTCAGCCCGTTCAACCTCCCATTAGGCCCCAGCATGCTTGGGATTGGTTTCCTCCTTGCCTTGGAGGTATTGACTCGAGGTACGCCCTGGATAACTCGAGGCTCTTTCATCAGGGTTGGGTCAAGCTTCGCAGGGGCTGCAGTATGTTAGCCACCATGAGTCGTTCAAATATGGTTTGAAGGGAACGTACTTCTAGTGATAATCGACCTATAGTCCCCTGGAAACCTGCCCTGTGGCGGTGTAGCGGCCGCTGATCGCCAAAGGTGGTCTGATGTGTTTGAGAGGAAGTCAGTTTTCGATTTGCTAAACAGAGATGTTCGGCCTCGGTTCCTCTTCGAGAGAATCATTTGATCAAAGAGCATGATCGAAGGGTCAGTCGGGGGCTTTGATTCGCGCTCATGGATGAATTCGTTGAAGCCTGGAAATTGTCAATAGCCGCAGGCAGGGTCGTGATGGAAGCTCTTACCCTGAGTTTGTTGTAATACATTCATGTAGTCAGCATTCTCGTGAGGCAGACTTCGTAGAAACCCATCCATGTTGAAGCGATAGAGCATCCCCGATTTCCTTTGATCGCTATTGGGAGCCACAAGGTATTTGCGGTAGGTGTAGAACAGACTGGCAAAACAACGAGCGAAAGCGGCACGGACTTGCTCCGGATGGAAAGCCGCTGGGCAGACGAGACATATTTGCATTGCACATCTCCCGTGAGCGTTAATCCCGCATCCTCCACACTGGTAGATGCCATCGTCGGCCTTGTCTTCACACACTGAGCATACTGATCGATCGTCATGGAGCCTCCATTGGAGGCAATGACCTTCTACCCAACTAACTGTATCGGTGTTCCGTACTGGCTGCAAGAGCATGTTTGGCATTATTGTGGAAGCTGCTAGTGTGGATTGCGCATAAGTAGAAGGTGCATAGTTCGACATGGTGTGGCTGTCGGTGGACATCGTTGTCATAGATAAGCTCGAGGAGTGGTTTGAAGAATGACCGCTGAAAGGTATACTGGGACGTCTAAGTGTAGGAATTCGATCGAAGCCGTAAGTCGAGCTCCGCTTTGATGAGCTGTCGAAGTGTCCAGAACGCTTCTCTCGTAAAGTTGCTTGGATGGCATAACCAGAATCGTTGCGCGAGATCGCCGTCATCGGCAATGGCGGGAAGGAGCTGGATGTCGGAGAGAGTTTGGGAGACGGAGGCGAGCTCCCCTTTGCGGTGGAGCTCGTAGATGGTCGATCATTAAGTCGTTGGTTTTCATTCTTCGGCGGCATAAAAGCATTGAACAACGGAGGCCTTGGAGGTAAAGATGCCCCAGTTTCTCCAAAGGAGGTGGAATTCAAGCTGACGTATTTGGCCAAGGAAGTCGTAAGAGGATTTCCAGTAAAGACTGAAGGGTTTTCGGATGAGAATGCATCGAACGGAAACAATTCTACGGCATAGTCGGGAGGACCTAGAGGGACACCATATCGGTTGTGATGTGGTGCAGCCATTTGTAGCAATGAAATTAATTTTCGCCGTTGCTGTTTCGGCAGCGGCGTAGGTCGAGTTGTAGATTCTATCTCATCTTGGTCTAAATCAACAAGTACAAAATCGTCCTCTGGGAGCTCAACCTTCTCGTATCGACGCTCGATGCCAACAATATATGGGCAAGGTGCTTCAATGGCTTGGATGAGCCTTGCTGGGAGTATCGGGATAAAGATACCGGACCAGGTCAAGGGGTATAAGAGCTCAACCAGAGCTTTGCTTGCAATATGAAGCATCGAGGTGTGAGAAGATAGGAGGATGATACGAGATTCGGCCAAAGCGAACTGTATTACTGTCAGCGGAGCATGCAGTGAGTACGAACGGACCTTACTTCTATTAAGACTACAATATTAGGGATCGATAATGTTCGAAACAATGCATAAAGATCGGTCTACGTCATCGTTAGCAAAGGCCATCATACTAAGCTTCGGATATCTATACGTTACGTGACCCTGGAAGCTCATTGACAGCTTCCTTCCTTGCAAACAGCCGTAACTCTCGGACAGCTATTTCCACTTGAGTTTTTGACGATATTGGACTCAAAGCCTCAGCGCACAGATTCACGACATATCTTTCGAGCGGTTGCCACATTCCAACTCTCGGTGAGCTTGGTGGTACGCGGACGATACCACCATCAGCCATAGGAACTACAATGGCCTTCAACCATTCCTTCCAGAAGCTTGTGAGAGACGGATCGCGGCCAAGAATGCCATATGATCTTGGGACCCAGAGGCCAGTCTCTCCATTTGTCAGACCGTCAATCTTCGCCGCGGCACCGTGCCTTACAGGACGTAAAAGATCAGCCATAAGACCAATTTTCTCCTCGACCGCACTGATATCATCCTCAAGGTTCTCCCTTTCTTCGGACCCCGAAGAAACAGAAGGAAGCTTGGCGAGCAGTCGGGAAAGCTTCACCCGCTCGACGGCCAGCCGCTCTCCTAGGCTACTGGCTAGCTCTCGCTCTTCATCCGTCATATTGTCCCGCCTCCACTCTTCGCATTTTAGTTCAAGTTCCTCAGAGGCTCGCTGATTTAGAGGAATCCACACAATAATGCAGATTCCATAGAGCCGCGCGTTATCGCCACCTGTCATAGCAAATCCATGCCATGTAGACCTTGGCCTCTCGTCTGCTGAAACAATATTGACGTCGTTCGGGAATGCAAACATAGGGACGTAGTCAGGGAATGCACCTCTTCGCCTTGTTTCCTCGACCATGCTTTTGGGTGGATACCGATCCAAGAGGACAGGCTCGAATTTCCGTTTCAGAGGATGGGTATTTGCTTCGGCATTCAGTGGCTGAGGGTTAGGGATGACGGAGTTGTAATTGCTCAGTCGTTTCGAGGTACGCACCGATGCTACAAGCATTGATATTGTTAGTAAACCTCTCTCATCCAGCTGCAGTTGGGGAACAATAAACCAAGGCTGATAAGACAAAACCCAAGCCACTCACGCTGCCTAGCAACAGACGACTGTCTCTTCATGTCCCTAAACGATATCCGCCGTCGAATGCTTCCCACTCCTGATTTGAGCCCTGCAGCATCTTCCTTGGCGATCTTCTGGGTCTTTGGCCGAGGTTTGGGTCGGTTGGGCACCACAGCTCCAGCGCTTAAGGTCAAGTCTGATAGGAAAGAGTCCCTTTCAGAGGCAAACTTTCGCAGAGCTTTCTCAAAGTCGACATCGTTCAGCGTGCCCTTGCCATTGATCTGTATGCCCTTGATCGTCACGCTGCTTCGGTTACTATCCGTACCCTTGTTTTCTGGCGTAGAGGATATAGAGGCAATTGAGAATCGTGCTTCATCCGACAGACGGGAGAGGCGCTGATAGGAGTTTCGCTTCGTGTTACGAGGTGTTGCTGGTGACAGTGTCGAGTACCCATCCTCTGCCTCTGCTAACTTATCTTCCTCAATTGTTGGCTCGGCTGGTTGGGCACCACCATCAACGGTAGATTGCTCATCTCTCCCCCACCTTAGTTGTTCGCTATCGACGCCTACGAGGAGGTTAGCATGTAAGCCCCCAGAGCATACCGGTGGCGCAAACCGGTGATGAAGAACCAATCTGCCAATGGTGCAGAGGAAGTATCGTTGGATGAGAGAGGGGCCATTGAATGTGCGTTAAGCTGTTGGGTAAGGAACGTGGGGGCTCAAGTATAGTGTGAGCGCGGTTGAGCAAGGCCTTCATGTCACAGATGTCATGTATTGCAAGACACGAGCAACATCGAAATCTCCTATAGTGTGCAGGTAGAGGCGGCAGTTATGTGAGGCTCACATGCAGAACTCGCATATGCGGATGAGCACAGATGCAAATTCCAGACAAAAGCGGAGACAAATGGTATCTAAGGTATGGAACGGCCTTTGCTTTGGCGAGAAATTCCCCAGCAAAAGCGGAAATGCGCAGCTAAGGGTCGATCATCAATCGCAGTCCCCCGTTAGGAGGTCGGTAAAGCGTAGGGAGGTGGAAAGTCGTCGGGGTAGGTAGTGTGCGTTGTCTATGAGTGCACTGTACTAGTAGATCTTTCTTGTATGGCCTCTCTCTCTCTCTCTCTCTCTCTCTCTCTTTCGGTCTCTCCTCTCGGTGGTGGATGGCTGATGGCTAGGTAAAGCGCGAGGAGGGGCTGTCCACCCCCACAGTCCTCGGCCCCGCACAAAGATTGCCAGTGGGGCGGTGATTGGGTGGGTGAGCGAGTTTCACACGGCTCTTGGAATCACCAATTGATTCGCGGGCACGTTGTTGGCTTCTGGATCTTGTCCATTGATGGGGAATCTGAGCTTTACCTTTACATGATCAACTACCAACAGTACCAGTCGTCTTAGCGGGGTGAATGTGGGACAAGGATCAGGCAGTAGTCAATCTGCTGGGAGTAGATCTGGTGGATGTACGGATTAGCCCCTGCTCTTTCGCGAATTGACGTCCTCCCATTGATTTTGACGTTATCTACAATACAACCCGATTATGTACAGCGTGCAGCAGCAAATTGCTCAGTTGTCCGCTTAGAAACATCAATATCTGCACGTCTCCAAGAATACCAAACTCTCCTACCCGTCCCCGTACGACGCTCATAGGAGGATAAGCTTTTCTTCAGGGGTAACAAAAGGGGGTGTGCCTGGCGGATGGTGGCGTTAAGACGTTTGACGATCTCGAGCATCTGGCTATTTTCATCGCACAAGGCATCATTGGCGAATCGCTACAAGCGGGCTCTTTGAGTATGTGTCCACCCGTTTCGGTACGGTATTCTTGGTGCGCCTACGGTCGCTTGTGGGTGGGTTGACGATGATGTCGAATTTCCCGAGATTGGAGCAACAGTCCGATGCCCTGGTTTGCACCATGCATCGTCGTCGCGTTGTCGAGTGTGTCGAATTTTGCCAGAAAACATTCCACAAGCTTAACGTCTCTTCTCCATCAACCACCCGGTACTCAGGTACCCAGAGTCGCCCATGGCCGTCCGCCATCGAATTCCTAATTGCCCAAGTATAGTGCGGCCGCTCCTGTCAGCTTCCCTTGGTGGGAGCTCCGGGGGATCGTGTTGCTGTTCGATCAGAAAAGCAACCTGCATGACTTCCCGAGGCATAACAACAGGAAAGTCAACATGCTCTCCATCTGGTTCGATGACGTCCCAATTGAGTGATTTGGATGTGAATAGGGGTTTTGGATTGAAAGTAACTTTTTCAAGGGTAACTGGCCCATCGGCCAGATTTTCCAGCTGAGCTTCCAGAGCAAAGCGCGTAACTGTTGAGTACTGTTGCTTTTCGTTGCTGGCTGGAGCAGACGGGATATCTGACACTTTTGTGCGCACACTGAGACATGGCTGGGAACTGAACTGATATAGCTTTCTGAAGCTCCGTACCCGGCCACTGGATGCAGAGTTCTCCTTTGATATCGTAGTCTCGGAGTAGCTTAGACTTACGGCGAGGACATGACTGCCCTCTTCACGGAGATCAAAGCGTACAGTCTTCTGTAACGATTCTCCTGGCTCAACCTGCGATTTCTCTAGCCCATCATCGCTGGGCTCAAGATTAAGAGGGACAGTTAGAGATGGCGTTTGCATCTCTGCTCCTATTTTGATGGAAGTTACCACGCGTCCAGCGCCAGCTGGAAGCTCGTTATTAGCACAGAGTGTGCATGAAAACGTTTCCCCAACATAGGCGGAGCCAAATGAGGGTGGTAATGTCAACTGTAGAGTGTCATGAGCATCCAAAGTCAAGTCATATGACTAAAGGTAGCATACAATAGGGCTAAATATGAATTGATCATCAACTTTTTCGAAATCTGCATCCAGAGCAGCTTTATGATCGATTTTCAGAGACGAATCGGCTTGCTGAGCAGGAAGCGGAAATCGTTGTGACAGTGCTGGTCGAGACAAACTATCCTAATCAGTATGTGGCATTGTGGCAACGGCTTTTTTACCACCAACCTTAAGACTGATCATCCATCAGCCATCGTGAAAGTGGAGTATTTGATCAGTTGTCCAACCTTTCATGGAAACTGAGTGAGGTTCACGAAGCGGTTCCATAACGAGAACTATGCCCAAGGATCAACAGCCGCAACTTAGATAGACTACTTAAGTCTATACGTCAAATGCCAGCTGCATTTCGGTTGCACATCTCCAGGCCTGGGTTTTCTATAGCCCAAGAACCATCCAAGTAGTTCAAGGGATGAAGGAAAGGATACAAGAGGACTCGAAACTGCGGAATGGCTCCGTTCAATGATGCGCTTTGACGTCACTCCTCCTGGTAGGGCTGCAGACATCGCATGGACTCTCACGGTACCTACAGTCGAGAACATTTATTCAGTATCAGAGAACCGGCACCATCGAGCTGATCGATACTCACTAAGCCATGCACCAGCTCCGTGGATAGAGACATCGTAAGCTTTTACACGCCACTGGAGCCGCAGTCATGTCTTCAACGCATCAAACCAGGTCCAAAACTGCAACCACGGCCATGCTAAACAACGATCCCAAGGCCATGTTTGAAGAGCCATTGACTCTTTCAACAGACGAGTCATCTCTTCCGACACCAGTCCTGAAGAAACGCAAGAGAACCTTGGTGCAGAAAAAGAAGCTACCAGTAGTAGACCCGACCTCTGAAGCAAGTCTGGAAAATTCTTCTTCATCGAAGAAGAAGAAGACCGATCCATCACCTGGCAAGGACAAGAACGAAGAGAAAAGGTTGAGGGTATTCCGGAAACGCGCTCCACAGTCCTACCTCGAGAAATTACATCGAGCAACGTCACAGCGGTATGTTGCCCTACCCTCTAACCCTCACGTCCCCGGAAGCTTACGATATTCCCTATGCAGAATGTTCGTGATCGACCGCATCCATGGTGGCACCGACGATGTGCCCGAGGAAACCATCAAAATGGCCGGTACCACAGGCAACATCTACCACGTGTACATCAGTCATCTGCCCAGCTGCACCTGCCCAGACAACCAGAAGGGGAACCAGTGCAAGCACATCGTTTATGTAAACTCTACCGCTATATTCTCGATCATACCGCGATGGCACTGACTACCTTGCGCAAGGTCTTACACAACGTCCTCAAAGCCCCCGAGCACCTCCAATACCAACTCGCCTTCATCTCCTCAGTAAGCCCCTCTTATCCATATCTCTCACCCCTCACCCCCAACCCCCACACTCTCCTGGCCTAATCATACCACAGGAACTCCACGAAATCTTCTCCCACGCACCTACTCCCTCTTCCTCCTTCTCCTCCCCTTTCACCCCCTCAAACCGCAAACCCATCTCCGGTGACTGCCCGATCTGCTTCACGGAATTCGCCCCCACTGCCGAAGAAATCGTCTGGTGCCGCGCAGCCTGTGGCAACAATATCCACAAAGACTGTTTCGAGCAGTGGGCGCGGACTCGCGCTCGCGGGGTCGAGGTTACGTGCGTGTATTGCCGCACGCCGTGGCAGAAGGGGGATGAGGAGAGTGTGCGGATGGTCAAAGGAAAGGGGAAGGTGAATGAGGAGGGGTATGTGAATGTGGGTGGGGAGTTGGGGCTGAGTGCGGAGAGGGATTATTCAACATATCATCCGTATTGGGTGAGGAGGCAGTTTGGGGAATATTACTGAGGTTACTTGCCCTTTTGTGATTGTAGGGGCGTTTGCTTGATCGCTTCTGTTTCATGAGCGTCGCAATGGAGCAGAAGGATGATGCTCGGAGTCTGTTCGCCTTTTTGCAATTTTCAGCGCTCCTTGAAGATACCCAGCTTCCAAGCTACGAAACTATAGCAATCTGTTTGTAGTCGCAGATTCAAATCGCTCCCGCAGTTCCCCCTGAAGTATATGCCAGATGCGTCCACCAAGCTACAACCTTATCTTACTTGCAGTCACCAGTTGCCCCAGCTCCCTTCTTAAACCCCCACCATCCCCGCGTCCCCGGGCCCTAATACCCAATCACGCACAAATGCAAATGCCGCCGCGGGCGCATCGTACGGGACGGCATGCCCGGCGCGGAAGAAGTGGTGGTAAGAGAGACCGCGCTAGAACGGGTGGGAGTTGGGAGGTTAGTGGGGTTCGTGTGTGTATGGGGACGGGGGAAAGGGGAGAAGTGGGGAGAAGAGGAGCGGGGAGGAGTGATGGATGGCGTGCGGGAACAAGCGAAAGGTAAAGAGAAATTCTGTGTTTTGACTAAGGGGGGTGAGGTGTGGAAGAGTTGAAAACATAAGGAGGGGGTTTGAAGGGGAAGGAGAAGGGAAGACGAACCTCGCAGCCCCAAATCCCAGCCTTCGTGCCGTTGACGATGAACGGCTTATCCGGTTTCTGCTGGAAGCCTTGTTTCCCGCCCCTATCGACTTCATCAATTTCCCACATCCCAAAAGAGGAAGGAAACCCCGCAAGGACCCACCAAGTCATGTTCTGCACCGCCACCTCGCTACCCCAATGATTAAGCAAGAAATCCCAATCCCCGCTATAAATATGCACCGGGAGTCCCTGCTCGAGAATCGTGGGCATGATGCTGTAGGCGGGTGGTGTGACGAATTCTTGTAGTAGGGTGGACAGGACGGTGTTGTTACAGAGGCGGAAGGGTTTCGGGGGAGCGTGGATTGCGTGCTTGGTGGCGGGGAGGTTGAGCTGGGAGGGGTTTAGGGGGGACGAGATGGGGGTATTGGGGGTACTTACGTAGTTGACGAAGGTGGTGGTGTCGGGGGCGGTGGCGCAGGTGTAGTGGATGTTGTAGGGGTTGAAGCTTGTGAAGGTTAGATGGTGTAGTATGGAGTAGTGAGAAGGGGAAAAGGGGGTGATATGAAAACTTACCATGGAATTTTGTGGCTGAGATAATCCATCGCTGTGGACCCGGTGGAACAGCCTTCATAGCATGTCATGACAGACTCATTGACCAAAGCCGGCGTGTTCGGATTGGCCACAGAACAATTGCTTCCTCCGCTCTGTCGCTTCTTTAGGCGGAAATTTCCACCCTCTGGGTCGCCTGGAATAATTGCTTTCCCTTTCGGTGGATAGGTGAGGTTTGCAAGGACTGGTCGAAATCCACATGCCGTGTCGGCGTCCTCGAATGCGGTCAGGATATTTTGGGGAATGCCGAGGAAGTGGCGGTGTTGGTCGAGAAATTTCGTGACGACAAGATCGGACATTGCTGCGGCGTTTCCCCATGTGCCATCACCAATACTGATGGATTTTAGGTTGATAGGCAGAGATTTCCTATTGGCGAGAATAGCTTGGGCGAAGTAGGGTATCTGGACCTTGTTAGCTGGGGGTTTTTGGTAGATCCGCCAATCTATTCTTGTGTAATCTTCACGGCCATATACTTCAGTTCCATCGCTCGAAGAGAGCCCGTAGACTTACATAGATGCCCGCATAAGATTCGCCCATGAGATGGGTATTCTGAGACAACAAACCAGGGAAAACGTCATAGAATGCCTTTAGCCAACCAATGAAGTCTTGCGTGGCTATGGCATTGGTCGTGGCCGGATCATTGCCACTTGCGAATCCTGTTCCAATAGGCTGATCGATGTAGAGCACGTTTGCTAATTTGTTCCAGGAATAAGGGTTTGCTGACGGTATGGACTGGTTCCCGGCAAAATGAAGTGGACCGTTCTCTTTTGTCAGTCCATCAAGGGACGAGCATCCAGGTCCGCCATTCAACCAGACTAAGGTTTTGTCAGCAGGTCGGTCGCAACGACGGTGGACTCTCGCACTTATGAGGTTTTCAGTCTCGGTCTCTGCCTGGAAAAGCCAGAAGAAAAGTTCATCATTGGTGGTATTTGGAACTAATATTGGGCCAGCCCAACTCTTATGTAAGAAAGCGGCGTTAGGGAGAGCCCCGACAGCGTACTCGCTGGCATTGCGCCCAAGAGAAGTGACAAAATTCTGCGTACAGCCAGCATGACTGCTGAAGATGACGAGGAAGCGCACAAACAACGACACGCGAATGATCGTAGCCATTGTGATGCGCTACTCCTTGGTGAGGTTGGGATGACGGAGAAGATGAAGTGTGTTGCTTTTTGCATTCGGTTGCACTGGTGGACTATATTTTTTTTTATCTAGGGAAGAGCATACAATGTATTGCTATTGTGATCGGTTGTAATGAAGATGTCAATAAGAACGAGCGTAACGGGGTTCCTCGCATATTCACCGTCAGGGCATGTTGACGAGAAACAACACGGTAAGCCAAAAAATATGGACAACGCTAGTTTAACAAGTGACTGAGCCCAGCGCTTCGGTTTTTCTAGTCGACTTTCCGATCGCTAGCTCTGATGTAACATGACTGCGAAATCCCTTGCTACAAACACTGACAATCATGAGAGCTGAATATGGGCTAGGTGTTGTGCGATGCTCATGCTGTGATACTCATCTGCTAGACCGTTTACTTCGTCATAGTTCATAGAGAGAAAATCAGGAAAGCAAATACTGAGACAGAGAATAGTACAGTTGAAACGTTATAGATCCGTTCTCGCATATTCAACATTGGACCGTTCCTCTCAACAAAAAGCTCAAAAGTGCTGCAACTTTGATAGACATGGTGTCGAAGCGTGGCATCTTGGGGATTCTGTAAGCCTACACCCGTCGAATATGACGTGTACCTGCTGGATTTCTTTCCATGGAAGTTCCCGGATGGGAAGTCTTCTTTGTGAAGTTCCTTGTGACCACAGCAGCCTGAACCACTTCACTTCCACCTCGAAGCCTATCATAAGATGCTTCCTCTGTCAGTCATTGTGACCAGGGCGCCAACCCAGTGAGTTGCTCCACGGATGATTCAGGCCCATCAGAGGGTTGGCAATAGACATCATAAGATCAGAAGGTAAGTAGTAATGCTTTTCCACAACAGCCTTGTCCGTCTGTCAAGTGTTGAGGTTGAGATAGGCTTCCTGGGCAGTGACGTCTTGGTCGTCACGTGGTCGCTTAGATCGGTGGCATGCCTGCAAGCAGAACGCCACTAGGGCTTTGATTGGTGCGGGGTATGAAGATGCCCCTTTGAGGCTGTGGATGCCTCACTTTTCAGGGGAGACTTCTTATAGGCGCTTGAGATACATTGGCTCTTCCTTTATACTACAGGTCTTCACGCCTCCACACTGCATACCTTCCCAGCTCTGAAAGTCCGAAGTGAGAACGATCAGCGCAGGACGCAAGTCGGACACTGTGCATGCATAGAGAACAGTCTGCCTTACTGGTTGCCCACCTCCAACCACGGTGCCCCCATACCTCGAGCTTGTCATCATCAAGGGGAAGGTAGGTAGTCCTCGGACCTGTTCATCAGGGTGACTGTCCTCGATCACAGGCACAAACTCGACGATGACGGGGAGACACAAGAGCAATGACCGTACTCCGGTGTAGCCGGCTTACGAGTACGCTTCAGCTTACACGACGTGGTGTAACTGTGCACCGATACGAAGTCCATTTGCGTCCTTCAGGGTTTAAGTCATGCTCGCACACTGTGTCAAAGCGAAGACTTGTTCCACCCTACCGTCATCTATGTTAAAATCGATCCCATTGACAAGACTCCCGCATCACTGGTTGCCGTGCATCCACCCGGCTTTTCGGGTCACACTGATTTGATATCGTTGCTCACCCCCATGAACAGGATGAGTAAACCCGGCGGAATTGTCTACTTTAATTCCGATTGTATCTATTCCGGAGATTGCCCTCTCTTCCACAAGGCGAAAGCATCCGAAACAGGCTCCGTGGCTTTGATTTGTCAACTGCGAGATGGAGCGCTTTGTCTCACTCAGCTCTCGGACAACACAAGGCTGGCACGACTCGTCTTCATGCGAACACATAGACCGAATGGGCGCGATGATCATTACCTTCCTGTCTCCGCCAGGTCATCTTCCTGTCGTCTATCCACGGTTATGTTTGAACGTTCAAGAGTACCTACATGCGGAAGCACTGGGTTCCGGCTTGTCTCGGATAAATCGTAGACAGGGGGGTGGAGGCGGTGGTGGAACGTGAAAGGCCGCCTCGTTTCTTAGACCGGTCAGCGGAATAGCAGAGATCCAAAAATCGGTCAACGCCAGGTTTTCATTTAGTGCCCCTGCTTGGAGCCAGCAGGGCGAACAAGCCCTTAACTTAATCCGATACCCTACCTTACTAACGACGTACAATTCCAGTGCCTCTGGAGTACATGGGCGGGCCGCCCTCAGCCTCATTCCTGTGATTGGTATACGTACCTCGAAAGAACCTACTAGCACATGTAGATCATGATGTCTACGACTCTCCTGGTATTTCTCTTGTGAAAGCTCTTGCGACGTTGAAGTATTGTTTGCTATCTGTTTGTAATCTGCTTGGGGGCCGGTGCATTGACTCTTGCGCTTCATCAAGATCATTCAAAGCCTTCTCGCAACGCAAAATTGTGTTGCACATGTACAGCAGTGAACATATTCTTTCACAGGAAGACAGACTTAAGTGTCTTTCATCGTGTGAATTCTTTTTCAGTGAACCTTTGAAAGTCTGCGATCAGCGACAATAAAGGCTTCCAAGCTGTTTGCGGGCAATCGGATTGCCACGTTTCTATGTGCTACATCCAAATAAAATAGTCTAACAGGACTACTTCAATCGAGCCGAAGTCGCAAAGCATTCTCTTATTGAGAGATCGCACTTTCTGTTCCGGGAGTGTGGCGACCAAAATCGCAATGACACTTCCAAAACCTGCGACAGCAAATCCTTCACTCTTACACGAATCAACAATGGCAGATCACTCTGCACGTTTGAAACGTCACAGCGCTCATAACAGTGACATCCACCCAGCTCCTGAGATATGCAACCCAACAATCGTTCTAGAAAATAGGCCATTCTCGAATCGTCCTTCCCAACAACGACTTCCAGCACAGCATAAAGCTGTACAAACTCGCTCACAGACTGTTATCGAACCACCGACGCTGGGCAATGTTCAAGAAGAAAGAAGTATGACACCCGAGAGTCTACAACGGTTCTTGACGATAGAATTGATGCGCGGATTACACCTAAGAACCGGCAGCCTCGAATATCTCTGGTCCGCTAGTCTTGACCCCCCCATTACTAAAGCGTCCCTTAGTGAGCTAGAATTAGCCAGAATCATCAACGATGCCAGGTTACGGCACGACCTCAATTTCGAACGAGAAGTTTCGTTCAGACCCAATATGTGCGGAGACCGAGGGAAGAGGAAAAAGCTAGAAGCAGATGCATACTGGGAGGCTTTGGTCATCGAGTTCGCAGTCTACATTAGACGGCAGCAAAGCCAGTTATCTGATTCCTTAATTTCAGGTTTGCCCGCTACCTCGCCTTGGCTGCATAGATCGTCCTCACTCCTCGGTGTACCACTTCGGCTGCCTCGGATGTTCAAAGCGGTTCAGGAAATCTTGAAGACTCTCGTTCCGGGTTCTGAGTGGCCCATAGTGGATGAGAGACTTGATATCGATTTGCTGTTGCAACAACTGGAGAAAGGGGTGTGCGATATCCCTACCCTGATTGAGTGGCTTGGCGCTCTCTTGCTATGCTGTTGTTCGCCCCAACGAGATCCTTTGGTCACAGGCATGGTTTCCAGAATACGGAGAGGATTTGAGAATGACAACCCACGACTTCTAGTCAAAGGTCTCAAAGATCTATTCGGGGTTCTGGAATTGATGAAATTGGTAAGCTTTTTCTCCCGAAATCAGTGCGACGAAACTAATATCTTCGTAGGATGTCGCAAACCACCAAATAAGATACCTACGCTTGCTCATGGTAGACGATACCATTCACTTCGAGCAAAAGATCTTCTTACGGGAGATATCGAACGGATTAGACTTAACAAATGTACGCGCTTGGTTTCAAGCTGTCGAGCCAGAAACTGGAATACAAGCGCCTCAACCCTTCGAGTCTCTGTCTGCGTTTACAAGAGGCACTATTGAGATGATCGTTGGCGGCTACGGCAGCGTTCCACCTACCTTCAGATTCGATGTTGACCGCATTGCGACTCTGCAGATGGAATTTGACCTCTCGCGGAAACAGGCAGCTTGTAGTCAAGTTTTCGTCAATACTCTTAACAGATCAGGTTGGAGCGGTTTACCTCCTCCACAAGCGTATAACAGTTTATTGTGCCGCATTTCTGCCATCGCAGCATATTCTCGGTTGAGTTCTGATCAACCACAAGCTTTCAGGGAAATAGCTTTGGAGATTGTTCGAGCAGCATATGAGCTGACGGGAAACACGCATCTCCCAGAGGAAGTACTGTTGGAAAACACGACAAATGCACTGCTACACCGATGGAATAAAAAGACAACACTTTTCCAGGAACTACAGAATGCTCTCCACGACAAGTTGATAAGATTAGTCGATCAAGAGATGGCTGCTGTGAAGGATAAGACACCACTGCAGATACTAAATTACTTCAATCCCACTCCTGCAAACCCACCCGCCATAAATCCTTACGGCACTGTCCGAGACATGCCGGATGGACAAGGCAGTCTACAGGGTGTTGCCAAGCGCATAGCACATATCGCGACCCTGCACTGGAGAGTATGGGCGCCAATACTCTACGAACAACCTCGCAGGGTAAGTGCATCTTTACAAACCCAAGAGATGTCCGCCGATGGGGAGGTGGATCTGGCCCCTACGGCCCGTATGCTCATGTCGGAGCCAGAGTCCGCAAACAACATATTAAAAGGCAAATCAGTGAAGTCTGACGAGAGCTCACCAGATGGGTGGCAGCCTTCTCCTGTATAAATGCAATCCGAGCACTTGGGATAAAAGAGGATAATATCGGTATTGCTTAACGTCCTTGTATTTGTAACATATTCTAGACCAGCATTAAAGTATGCACTTAGATATTCAAACCCGCGAATATTTTCTACTGAGGCCTCCAACTTTTGGCCATTTTTCAAAGGTAGCAGTAGCTTCGGAGCAAACGCCTCTAAAGGCCTCTAAAGCTCATCTATCTATTCACCTCTCGGCGTTCGATTAAAACCCACTGACTTCAAGCTCAAGCCTAGATACGTGTCTATGCACTTTCAGTCCACTCAAGATCCCTATCCCATCACTTGGCAGCCTCGGTCCCCGTCTTTTTCTTTGCAGCTATTCCACCAAACAAGTCAGCTTCTACTCACAAAACCCCCAGATTCCTTCTTCCCATGCTCGCGCCTCAGGAACATGACCCACCTTCTTCCTGCTTCGCCCGCATTATCGCCGCTTGCTGCTCTTTTGTACGTGCGAACTCAGTGCCGGATTGCTAGGTTTGTCAGCAGTAGGCAAACGGGGCGCAGGGTGGAGGCTCCCATACTGTGTTTTTCTTTTTCTGCAACAGAAAGTTAGCATGTCTCCTCGGAAACCCAGGGAGGTTAGAAGGCATGGAAGACAGGGGCATTTTACCTGACCAGCCTGATCTTTCTGGTTCTTTTCCCGGGCTTTGTCACGCTGGTTGCCGCGGGCCATGGCGACAGTAGGGTGCGAGGTAGAGAAGGTTCACTGGCAAGCCTAGGAGGCGGAGTGAAGGGGTTTGTGGTGTAAGATGTGCGGAGTTTTGGGGGGGGCTCCTGGGGGTTCTGGAGGGAAGAGCGAAGCTGAAAGATTTATTTCACATGGATAGGGCTGAGGGCAGCGGTCTGGCCCCGCCAAGCCTAAAGCGGAATCTCGCCTGAAGTTTCTCTTGCAAGTTGCAAGTGCCCATCTTCCATCTTCCATTCCGATTATCCAGGCTACTATGATTCAAACTCATCAGAGGCTCTGGACAAGTAATGTTTGGTGGATATGATTCAACCTCAGCGCGAAGGTCCAACGTCTCAGAGCAACGTGTAGGCGCCGACACACGGATATGAAACACAGCTCCCAAATTCGTCGCGCAACGATAACCACTACCTTTCGTCAGACTCATAGTCTTCAAGGTAACCTTGGCTCTCCTTGATGCAGAATTTAGGTCTCTCTGTTGAGATCTTGCTAAGGAGATGAGTGCATACGTCTGGAGTAATCTGTCGCTGTCCAATCCCATGGCGCTGTTCTGGTCTTCGCGCTCGAAGCTAACACAGTTGGGAAGCTCCAGAAGTGAAGCAGTGACCGTATGCTTTTGTTGGAGAGACAATAGACCTCCGTCGTAGAAACGCGGACCCTTGTCTCTATTCACGACTCAGTCTTTATTCACTGCTTTCCTTCTTTCTCACCACCTTCAGACCCTTGTTGTCCATTGTCCTTTGTCGAGTCTTGAAGACAAGACCTCTAACTCTCTTCAATTGTTCCTCCTTTCGTTAACATATCTATCTTCACGTAATTTGGTAATCGACTGGATCGATCTTTCATACATACTTACATTAAACCCAATCATCTGCTGATTCCTCTAATCAACGCATCTCGAGTCATCGAAGAGCTGCAACAACCTCGAATACTACCTCACCTCTCAAAGCAATGCCTTTCTTCAAGCGCTCCCTGGCTGGCCCAGGCTACATAATCCTCAACACCCTCCGCGTCATGAACATCATCGGCCTGACAGCCGTCATCGCGGCCAGCTGCGTGATGCTAGTCAAGACCTTTGTCGTGTCCAAATTCTTCTTCTTCGACGGCGTCAGCCATGTCATAAGCGCCTCTTTAAGCTGTACGTACGACCCTTCCGCCCTTCCTACACCATCTGCTCAAGACAAGCTAACAAGTTTCTTTCTCCCAGTGGCCCTCATAATCACTGAACTCCCCCTCTTCCGCTCCTACCTCGCCCGCTGCTGGCCCCTCCTCTCCCCCACCTCCGGCTTCGTCACCCTCGGCACCCTCATGATCATCCTGGGCGTCTCCGTCCTCGGCAACCTAAACAAAGAAGCCACCTCGGAAAAATCTCTTGGCACCAGCGCCTGGCAAATCGTCATCTCCAGCGGCATCGTCGTCGTCATCCTCGGCGCCATGAATATCTTCGCCAACTTCATGTTCCGTAATAAATCCATGGGCATCACCGCCCGCCAAGTCCGCGCCCACGGCGCCGTCGCCCCCCAGAAAGTCGCCGTCGCTTACAGCCCCTCCTCCGCCACCAGCCAACGCCGCTCCTTCCACCTCGGCCGCTCAGACACGCTGCCCAGCTACCACACGGGACCCAGGGCCGAAATCCGCCAGCAGCAGCGCAACATTTCTGCGCCCATCACCGGCTCTGGCCGCAACATCTCCTCGCCCATTACCGAGGAGCCGAGCCAGTTCTCCAAGTTCAGTGGGGCGCCGCAGATTGAGAGGCCGGATTTGGCACATCATCCTGCTATGATGGGCGGGTCGCGGTTTTAGAGAGCAGCGGGATGTGAGACGAGTGTTATTTTTCTATGTGTATTTTAGTAGGCTTGTGATGGTGAGTTTTGGGGTCGGGGGGGGCATATTTGGTGTTTTGGGAGGGGAGGTGGATATCACGCTCACTGCACACCAGCACGCGTTGGAAAGCACATTGAAATTGAGGGGAGGAGGGGTGCTGATTTGGATACCCATACGCTCTCTAGTGGCACGGCTATGGAATATGAAAGGCTTTCACTCTTTAGCAGTGCGGATTCGGGGACATGAAAGACTTTCCTTTTAGGCATCCACGAAGATTACGGCAGAACATAGTAGTCTTATGTCATTATCTCGATTCTTGCTCAAGTGTAAAGTCTATCGTGACTGCACACTACGCTCTAACAAACATCAAACTGCCCTTAATCCATTTCCCATACAACAAGACCCCTCCCCCCCGCTATAACGATATCGATCTCCACAACAACAACAACATACATACCTTCCCAAAACCAACAGACATAATTTTCCTATGCACGTATTGCCCCCCGCCTCGATATACAAAGCGATATCCCTCTTTGTAACGATATCGCTACATACATATGTAGGCGGGAGTTCTGGAACATCTTTTCAAGATATGTAGATAGCCAAGGTCCTTCCTTACTGTTAATGCTATGTAAGGTATATAACCAACTCATATGTACATACTACCGATCCAATCCAATCCATCCCTCCGCACCGTTCCCCCTCATACATCTCCCATTGCCGGAGTTGTATAAATACTAGGACCCAATCTACCTGCTCTCCTAGACATACCTTACAGGCAGTGCGAAAAGTGTAAATGCATCCATCTCTATATAGACAGACCTCAAGGCAAAACAACATATCCCACACACCACCTAGGATATAAATTAAATACAAATTTTTAAATTGAGCGAAACTACCTAGCCTATGTGAACGTAGCTTCATCAAGCTATCAAGCTATGTACATGCTGCATACATGCACCTGTTCAGGTGCCCACTTATCCATCAGGACGCCCAGACAGACCGCGCCATTGCGCCTCGCTTTGCTGCAACGGGGTATCTTCCCACCGAAACCGCCGTGCGCCGCCCGGAAAAAAAGAAGCCGCCGTAATGGAAATGCTGCGTAAAAAATGCTATGTAAATATGTTGGTACAAGGTTGATCCGTTCGTAATTTTCAAATCTTAGTCGTTTCCGTATCCTATCCTTTCGTATCCTGCTTCTCGTTTGCTGGAGAAGCTCCTTCACGCACGGCGGTAAACCATCGTGTTTTGGTAGCTGGCCAGCGTGTCCGCTCGTTGGAAGATGTCCCCCTGGAACGATCTCTCCAACGAAGCGGACGCCGGCGTCGAAGGAACAGTCGCCTGGGCAGCAGGGCCCAGCGCCGCGGACAGCGGAGTGGCAGGCACACTAAATGGCGAGGAGCTTGAGCCGCCCGAGGAGCCGCGGGTACGATGGTAGCCATTATTGCCGTTTGTCGAAGCGGGGCTATCGCCAACAGAGGCGAAGCTGGACCAGGGAGACTTGTTGATGTCGAGGAATGCTGAGCGGGCGAGCTTTAGGACTGGACGCATCATTTGGATAATGTCACTGGGAACGATGTCGAGGCGTTTAGCATCGGCAATACCGTCCATGAGCTTGACGACCGAGTTGGTGAATTTGACACAGATCCTCCAGAAGTCTTTGGCGTTGCGGACATCTGGTTCGTTGAGCTTGATGGTAGAGAGGCGCATCTTAAGGATCTCGCACATCTCAATGCAAACGTGACTACGGCGGATGAGGGTGGTCCAGAGAGTATGGATGTTCTTTGCCGTGTAGGCTGTTCGCTGGGCGACTTCCAAGCAACGTGTGAACTGATCCAAAACTCCAGGAATAGTACACGTACCTTGTTCGACGGCTTTGGTGAGTGTAACGAAGATCTTTTCGAACTGTGTTTCATGGTCAGATCCGTCTTGGGGCTGCTGGAGGTTCTGAATGCCGTGCCCTACCGCCACGGCACTGTTGCTGCGGGAGCGGATCATGGGGGTTCCAGGGCCCATGAAGGATTCGCCAGATCGAGGAGTATTGGCTACGGAACTTGCGGCCGAGATAGGAAGAGTGTTCGTGCGACTGTTGGAACGACTTCGGCCATTGACGTACAAAGGGACTGTAGAGTTGGTCGAAGAAATTGAGTTGAATTGGCTGTGATTACTCGGATGTTGAACAAGACCGCCGTTCCTGAAACGTCGCTCTGGATTTGGTCGCTCACGAGTAGGTGTGATGGAGCGGTCGCGGCGTTTGGGGCGTTCCTCTTCAATGGTTGAAATGCGAAGATGGCGGCTCTTTTGCGTATTGAACCTTTGAGGAGTAATCCGAAGACTCCAACAGGCGTTGCGAGCTTCTATCAAACTTCCGTAGACTAGAAGGATCAGTGTGCGGATGTATCGCTGATCCCCGTCTGCTACCAGCTGAGAGAGGTTGCGTAGCAAGATATTACCAATGTGTCGGTAAGCTTTTATGCAAGCACTAGCAGCGAAACTAATGTTGCTCGTTGAACGAATCTTTTCCTCATGGCTAATGTTGGCTTTGGTGTCGATAATGTGCAGTTCCTGGTCTAGATGGTCGAGGTGGGTGATGGCAATATGATAGACACGCTCTAAACTCGACCTTTTGGAAGTTCCATCTTTGATCACACTGATTAGCGTCGAGATATGTGGTTGAACCTGGTGCAGCGAATACAAAACACCCTTAGCACCTTCGATGATACTGTCTGGTGAATGCGATTCGCGTTTGTATTCTGGCAAGCTTGACAGTCGACGCACAAACACGCCACGCTGACGCTCGGAGTCCCGCGGACTTGACGAACTACTACCTCCATTTCGTACGCCATTGCTATGTTTGTCACGCAAGACCGAGCTATGACTTTGTCCGCGGAAATGATGGCTGTTACGGTTTGTTTCGTCAACAGTCCTCAGATCACTGTTTTTCTTGGTCACAATACCCATGCGTTTGCTGCGGTTATTCTGTGTGGCTTGAAGGATGCTCTCACTATTACTGCGGTTTCTCTCATTGCCGGCAGATAAAGGTGTTAAACCGGGACGACGCAGAGCAGCATTTTGCAGCACATCATTCTGACCTGACGCCACTCGATAATGAGAGCGCGTAGGAATTGGCGGTCTTTGGAAGCCAGGTGATCTCATATCTGAAGCTGATTCAGAACCACTTGTGCTAACTTTCACCGGAAACCGGAGGCTCAGATTACGCTTTAGAGGACGGGGCGTATCAAGCGGTCCATCACTGCTCGATCCATCACCAGATTCTTTGGCAGCAGCTTCCACTTTCAGGTGCTTCTTTATTCTCTTTGTCAGAAGCGCGTCTTTCTCGTTGTCCGTCAAAGTTGCCAATGAAGGGGAGTGGGTACCATCGCTGCCGTTCACAATACGCATCAGATCAGAAGAAAGTGGATTTCCGGCTAGTTTCAAAATTCGCAGCGTATCGAGATTTCCAAGGCAGTAGGGGATGGTTTCAATGTAATTATTCAGGAGAGAGAGGACACGCAATGCTTTCATGTTCCCAATCTCATCTGGTACCTTGCTGAGTTTATTACGGCTAAGGTCAAGGATCTCCAATTGAGGAAGTTCATATACCTGGTCGCCCGTTAGTGGGAGAGCACAGGTAAATTACAAAATGGGTTATTTACCGCTTTTGGGAACTCCTTGAATCGATTGCCGCGGAGGTTGAGATATTTCAAGAGAATACAGTCCGCGAACTTGTACGAGATATGCCAGATTTGGTTATGAGAGAGTTGCAACCTGCAATTCAAGTCGTTAGCCTATATGATATTGGAGTTCAAGATGCTTCAAGAAGGTCTTGAATTTTGAGATGTTGGTGGAAGGAGCGGACTCGTACATCTGGACATCTGGTTTCAGAATATCGACAACTGCTTCTGGGATCTTCTCTATGTATTGGTGGCTGAGATCGACGGTCAATTTAGGATTGACGGCCTCAACAACTCTCTCGCTTCCAGCGAGAGATTGCTGGATTCCTTGACGCGCCGTTTCAACGGCATCTCGAAAGAGCTCAATGGTCTCCAGACGCGAGAGGCCATCTTCCATATGTTCGAACGATTCTCGCGATGGACCTTGGTACCTTACGGGGTAGTCATAGTCGGCAGGGTAACGTCTTGTATCTGCAGTCAGCAGGGGGCTGAATCCGAACTTAGGTGGGCGGATCTTACCCAGGGTAGAATGATTGTGGCAAAGTGCGAAAGCCATCGATTGTTTCTCTAGTCTCATCCCATCCATCGTCTGGTCTGGGTATTCTATCTGGCCTATGTTCCTTCCATACCTGGGGGTGGTTCAAAGGCTCCATGTTGTGGAGGTGTAACCGATTGTTCTGTCCCGATGACAAGACCGACCGACCGACCGACCGCGCAATAGAAACAGCTCAACACCCTCAGAGATACCCTATCTGACGATGAGGGCACTCATAGAGTGTTCAAAGAATGTCGTTGGTGACCGTGTGCATGCGACAAAGAAAGAAGATGGATTTAACGAGTAGAAAGTCACAGTCGGCTTGTGGCTTGTGGCTTGTGTGTTCCTGCATGTTGCCGCTGTGACGCTTTGACAGTTTGTGCCTGTCGATTGGTGATCTCAAAACTGCCACTAAGATAGCCGATAGCGTCCCTCAATCGTGGGTCTGATTACTGTCGGTGGTGGAGGATATATGATCCGGCTCCGATATCGTTTACTGGAAGGGCTCAGTCTTGGTCAGTTCATGGATTCATGGCAGAGGGTGCGGTCAAAGGTATCTGCAAAGAAGAAAAGAAGGGATTAGAGTAGAGTACTCGTATTGGTCTGAGCACATTTTGGATCAAGTAGTCAGGGCATGATTACAAAGTCGTGGACACTACGCCGCAAGTACCCCCGTGAATCTGAAGACCGAAAAAGAAAGAGGCATCAGAGCTGCTCAACAAGGTGTATCGTGGTATCACCCCATGGCGATCAGAACAGCTCGTTCTTCCAAGCATCGTCGAGCATATGATGTCCAGGCTACGGGAGATCTGTTGGTTAACCCTCATTCTATTCTTGGACTGGGCTTGTCACGGTCTAAAGGGCGCACCGCCAAAAGATTCCTGCCCCTTAGCTGGGATCGAGTCTACAACCTCCTCAACCGCGGTTGCTGTCTCAAGATCATCTGGAGACGTTGCCATGGATTCGTTGTCAAGGCCCGTATACATCGCCGCCTGTTTTTGCTCCATCAAAAGGACCTCCCCGGCGGCCCACTCTTTCCACTCCTCAAACACCTTGTCCTCCAGTTCCATTCCAATCTCTAGCATGGATTTACCGAAATACGCTCCTGTAGCTTCCGCCTCCTCCTTGGCTACCCGCCGCTCCACGTCTTCCTGAAGCCTTAGCTCGTAAAATTCCTTTCTTGCTTGATCGTAGGCTTGTGCTGGACTGATACTAGGTTCATCATGCATGAGCCGCATTTGCCGCTGGATAACGCTGGAGATGTTCAGCAAACGATTTGACTCCGTCGTGGACAACATTACCTTTCTCCGCTCACAGGCCTGTTCGACTGCGACATGTGGCTCCAATCGTCCGTCTCTGCATCCCTTCCGTCATTTTCGAGCACTACCCGCGGCCTCGCTAGCTCCCATGGATGGTCTTTATAGAATTCTCTCCGTAAAGCATCTTCCTCGTATACGATACTCTGCGGTTGGAACAATTTACTAGCTTTTTTTGTTTTCGACCTTCGTATCCGCTCTTGATGTCGGAGAGGTTGTGTTCGGACAAGTGTTTGGGCGGGAGGAATACTGCCTACAACGCTGTACCACGATGGAGTTCTATCGAGTCTCCCGGTAGCCAGGAGCTGGCTGGCGGCTTGATGGACTCGAAGGGGACGGAAATCGTAGCGCCCCATCCCAGAGTCCGCCTCGAGAATTAGTCGCAGACGTTGCAGAATCTCGCGCGGAGTTTTGGGAATTTAAAAACAAACGCCGAGAGTATTGTTATTGAATTTGGGTGATTGATGTATTCTGCAAAGATTCCGAGATTCCTCTCTTCACGGTCATCAAGCGACCGCGGAAGATTCCGCACACCTCCCCGGTTTTAGAGAGTAAGGTAGTTGATGATCAAAGAACATGGCGAAATCCAGTCAGGTCCCTCACATATCACCGCTGGTCCACCAACGACCTTGACAGGTCAGAATTTGTGTTAGGGCCAATGGCTCACTGGCCTCCTACCTGACGCCATGTTCTTCGCTTCATGTCCATTCCTGGTACCTTGCCCATGCGCAGCAACAATGTCACACGAGGGCGATCTCCTCACATCTTGAATGTTCTCTTCCCATTGTACGCTTTTGCACAGCCCTTTGTCTATTTTTTAGTGGGTGCGACCTGCAAGAAGCCCCTCCACCAAGACTACAAGAAGTCCAAGCCTAAGCCTATTACTACGCCCATGCCAGTTGCTCGGCATCAAATGGAGAGCTTCTTCGTTGATGCTTTGGTACAGGCGGCCTCATACCGGCCTCATGCTCGTCTTCCATCAAGAAAGGGTTCGTTAACAGAACCTGCCTATACATACCACAGGACCCGGCGACGGCACACCCAGAGCACCCTGAGGCAAACTCGGAGGCTTCATTGCTCACCTCGACTGACCCAACCTCCTCTCGGTGAAGCTCTTGTCTCCCGCGAAGAATGCATACAAATGCTCGATTATTACGAGTTCTACCGGCACTCTTCTAGTACCCTGGCCTCAGGTGTGACACCGGAGCAACCACCTGTAGTTGAACTGATCTCTCTGACCAAGGATCCGGGGACTAGCCACGATCAATCGTCTTTGCAGATGGTGGAGAATCTCACATATGAAGAGAGGAGTGCCATTGAGAACCTCATGGTTGTCTTACATGACGAGGATGGGCCCCATGAAGCCATCTACGAAGCTTACTGTGTTTTGCCCTCTCCCAGAGTCTCCTATCTCCCATATGAGATCTGCCGCCTACTTCTCCGTCGACTTTCCGTCATCGAAAGGAAGAACAAGGAGGCAATGCTTCGCTACCTTTCGGTTGTGGATGACATGAAAGCGGCAGCTCTGCCCCTGAAGGAGTCGGAATGGAACAGTGCAATAGCATACGCAGGGCGTTGTTTCGCGCGTGTTCAAGCAACTGAAGTTGAGACGGCTCTGCATACGTGGAAGGAAATGGAGCAGGAAGCTGGCGTGCAAAGCGGGAAAGTGACATTTAATATTCTATTCGATGTCGCTGCCAGAGCTGGCAAGTATGTCCTCGCCGAAATGATCTTAAAGGAGATGGAGGTTCGAAAACTGAAACTCAATCGATACGCGAGAGTGGGGTTTATCTACTACCATGGGCTCAAGGGCGACGGGCAGGGTGTAAGGATGGCCTATCGAGACTTTGTCGAATCCGGGGGAATTATCGACACGGTCGTTATGAACTGTGTGATTGCATCACTCATTCGAGCCGGCGAGCTTTCGGCAGCGGAGCAGGTCTATGAGCGAATGAAGCTGATGCTATCAAAGAAAACTGGCGCTGTCGTACCCTCGATAGATTGGAAAGGTACCAGAGAACTTGGCCGTGTACTAGACAAACTGGCAAGGGTTCATGAGGCAGATGCTGAAAGGCTTCAGCAAATACGGAATGAGCAGTACCTTGGACCAAACCTGCACACGTTCGCTATATTCATAGATCACCACGCTACTGAAACTGGGGAGCTGCGGCGTATAGCTAAATTGCTCGATGAAATGCAGATGTTAGGCGTGCCGATGCATGGTAGGATTTTTCTCAAGATATTCAAAGGGTTTGCTTATCATGGTGGGGTGCGATATACATCGTGGACTAAGGGACGTTTGGAAGGCGTCTGGGACTCTTTGCTGTCAATATTGAGGCAGGAGTTGCAAGACGTGCATGTGATGAAATGGATGGTAGTTTGGGCTATCAGGGCCTTTCAGAAGTGTTGCGGAAGACAGAGGACCTTAGAGATATGGGAAGAGTTGAGGACTATGTGGGAACCCGAGGTGAGTGAGTTGGAGACCGTGGAGCACATACTGGGCAAAATCTTGAGGCCACAGAACGACCCTGAGGGCAGAGATGACCAAGAAAGAGACGACCCTTAATGGCTGGAAGCCACGTTCAAGAGAGTCCATCCAGCCCCAATAAGAGCTTCCTCTTCAGAATGGAACATTCGGGTGTTTTCATGCTCTGAAATCGATGATGCAACACCACAAATTCATGGGTACCCCTGTCCCTTCCAGCCAAAAAATTGCATGCATCTCAGCGATCGATGGTGGAGAAAGAGCAGCTACCTCTCCCTGGTGCTTTCTATTCCGGTCCCCGCCTCAGAAGAGCAATCACCCACCGCTCTGCCTGGCTCCCACCTGGCACCTAAACTCACCATCTCAGAGGTCAGGGCGTCGCTCCTGCTAAACGCTCTGAATTTTCAAGAGCTCCAGCGTGCGGAGTTAGACTATGTACTCATGGTGGATCAAAGTCTTTTTTTGTGGCATTCAGTATTCAGGTCGATGAAGAACACGGAAAGATGTGTATATACTTCATGACAGAAATGTACTTGTTACTTTTGAAGTAATAGCCCAAGATCTCGCCATATACGACACGGACCATTGCACAGCCGCTGAGATGGGGCATTCCAAATCTGTTGCAAGATTACGGGAGCTTCCTCACTGTGAGGTATTGAATCGGAATCAGGGACATTGATTACATTCGACCGCTCTTCTCGAGAAGCGTTGATTATAAGGTATCGTCGGCTCGTTAAAGCCGAAATTTCCGGAACTTGGAAAAATTGTCATCCCTTAACCAGAATTTCGTCCTTCAGCACTCCAGTACCACTCCGCACCGAATATTTCTTATGCCCCTATGCCTTCCTTCCAGTTGCGTGGCCACGTTCCCCCAACCTCGTTCAGCGCCAGACAGTCTTTAGCGCCCTCAAGATTCATCTATGACTAGTCGGATATTGGCGCTCAGCATGCTAGGCGTTAATCTATCTATCAAACTGAGAACAATAGCTCATTGGAACAGTACTGTCTCATCCTGCTTCAGCGCCAAAACCGCCGGCTACGCCATTCCATGCCCATAGTCCTTGTTGTCCGAAACCACAACATCAAGCACACCACGTGCCTTCAAGTATCTCATGAGAACATTTACTGGGTCCCCAATAGCCTCGCCAGTGTACGCCGATTCAGAACGCGTTGTCGGGAGCTCAGAAGCTAATTCAACTGTCGCCACAAGTGAAGTGCCGCGGGAAGTGGTGATACTCCCAGTCAAAGCTTGGAGTTGTTTGAAGTAAGAGATACAAAAGGGACACCAATAACCTTGAAAGTCTGCCAATGTCTACCACTGGGCGTAGGTGCGTAACGGGGTACAAGAGCAGGTCGCATACAGACTACGAAAAGAGAGCGAGATGCCGCACGCAAGGTATCGGATCCCTTAAATGGATCTGACATTGTTGAGAAACTGAGGAAGGAAACGGTTCCGAGCACAGGAGCGACCCAGAGCGCTTTGCAAAGAGTCTCCGGTTGCAGTCTTGGAGACGAGATGTATCTTGTAGTTTGGAAATCTACCTAAAAAAGACGTGGGCTCTTATGGGGCTAAAGAGACCATGTTGCAAACCCGGAGGAAGCAGTCCGAGACTGGAATAAACCAATACTATACGTAGAAAGCAGCTCCAGACTGAGAATGGTGACGATTTTACGAGTCATGCTGTGTGGCGATAAATGATCCCGATATTCTGTGTTGCCCTGTATGGCATCAAACAGGCCGCAGCAGCTCCAACATGTGGTTGATGTTGGCTGGTTCCACAGTATTTCGAGAGAGAAAGATCCAAACCACCTGTCAGGACATGATAGCAGATCAACATGACCCCTGTAATCCATCCTCAACTTGCTCTGTCGTACGGAGTACTACGAAATAAACGAAACCTTCGAGTCTTGGCAAATTGGAAGAGATAACACGCTAGCCGATAAGCGGTTACTTCAAAATTCAAAGAGTTTTGGGGGGAGTCCTAAAGAACGCGATATCTGGAGCAATGAGTCGCAAACACTAGAGTAGCGATCCACATCGACAAGTGCATTGACATTGACGGATGGGATGGAGGAATTGTAGCGAGATCATGGGCACCAGATGTGGGCTAAGCCAAGATGATGATCCTTGCTTGTGTCGAGATGTTAGACGTCATAGAGTGGAAGTCGCGGGTATCAATTCGTCTGCTCCAGTCTCCAGATTTCGGTGCATTCCTACTCGTATTATAGACGGCCAATTGCTTTGGACAGTTAGTTACAGCATAGTGGGCTTTGCTGCTCGATACTAATCACACATACACATTAGATTTCGCGCGTTTAGTTCTCGTCACTGTTCCTCGTTCTCTGTATAAATCATTTCAGCTGGAATAATAGACAAGCTGTCTCCTTCGATCATCGTTCGGGCTATTGGTAACCGTTCAGTAGCAACGGCTGCTTCTAGGCTATCTGCCGTCTCCCACCAATTCTCTACTTCTCAGAAAGCCATGGCTCCCATCAGCAAAGAATGTGACTTTCTTGTCATTGGTGGCGGCAGTGGAGGTCTAGCCTGTGCAAGAAGAGCAAGCGGGCAACATGGGGCAAGAACAATAGCCGTAGAGAGCAATCGGCTCGGGGGAACCTGTGTAAACGTAGGGTATGAATTGGGTGTCTTTGCGTTGGCAGATGATAGGGACTAATAGAGAACAGATGTGTTCCCAAGAAAGTCACCTGGAATGCCGCAGCAATTGCTGAGACACTTCACGAAGCTGCTTCTTACGGATTCCAGGTTACAGAGACAGCGCCATTCGACTTTACAACGTTTAAGCACAAGCGTGATGCCTACATTAGACGTTTGAACGGCATTTATGAAAAGAACCTGGGAAATGACAAAGTAGAATATCTCCACGGTCGCGCCCACCTCCTTTCGAAAAACGAAGTCGAGGTAAACCTTGACAACGGCACCAAAGAAACAATCCGTGCCAAGAAGATCCTTCTCGCCACAGGCGGCCACCCAAACATCCCGGATCTTCCTGGTAGTGATCTCGGCATAACCTCTGATGGCTTCTTTGACCTCGAGAAACTCCCTAAACGCGTTGCTCTTGTAGGTGCTGGCTATATTGCTGTTGAAATGGCTGGTATGTTCCATCATCTGGGCAGCGAAACACACCTCTTCATCCGCCATGAGACTTTCCTCCGAACTTTCGACCCCATGATCCAAGAAACGATTGTGGAAGAGTATGAGCGCCAAGGCATCCATATCCACAAAAATTCCTCACAGTCCAAAATCGAAAAGCTCTCCGAGCCTGGCTGGATGAAAATGCACTACAAATATTCCAAAGGCGAGGGTACGATAGATCTCGACTGCCTCCTCTGGGCTATTGGGCGCAGCCCCGAAGTCGAAGATCTGGGTCTCGACAAAGCGGGCGTCAAGCAAGACGAAAAGGGCCACATTATCGCAGACGATTACCAAAACACCAACGTCGATAACATCTATTCCCTCGGCGACGTTTGCGGTAAGATAGAACTCACCCCAGTCGCTATTTCAGCAGGGCGGCAACTTGCCAATCGCATATTTGGTGGCCCGCAATTCAAGAACGCAAAACTAGATTATGAAAATATACCTTCTGTCGTATTCGCGCACCCTGAAGTCGGGTCCATCGGCTTGACTGAGCCAGAAGCCCGCAAACAGTACGGCGACGAGAACATCAACGTATATAATACATCTTTCACAGCCATGTACTACGCAATGATGGAACAGGATCAAAAAGCGCCGACACGGTATAAGCTGGTATGTGCAGGGGAAGAAGAGAAAGTAGTCGGACTGCATATCTTGGGTAGTGGGACGAGCGAGATGCTGCAAGGTTTTGGGGTTGCTGTGAAGATGGGGGCGAGGAAGAAGGACTTTGATTCTTGTGTGGCCATCCATCCGACGAGTGCGGAGGAATTGGTTACTCTAAAGTGATAAACAAAAAGATACTAGGATGAATGCCTCTTTGTATTGAAGTATCTGCATCTTCGGTACCCTATCTAATCGTTAAAATTGTAGAGCTTGTTGGCTTTGTTTGAGATTATGCTTGAAATAGAAGAACGGTGGCCTACTGTAGATCTTGCATTGTGATGCATCATCCTCGTTGCTATTGTATGTTGGTCTTTGGCGGCATCGTAAGTAGGCTGTAACCTCACGATTGAGGAAACGGAGTATGTGGAACGTCTGGTTATCTCTTTCAACCAATGATCCTTAAGGAGATGGACCAACTGTCCATGTAGTGATCTGCCAGCATCCCTAGGCTGAGTGGTCGGTAAGGCAACAATAGCCTAGTAACTCTGGAAGCTTATCAACCTCTGTGCAGAAGTACAATGCGATCGCATCTCAACGACTTGTTAATCACCGATATCTTATTTAGTTAATCAGGCTGTGGTTCGTACAGTAGATGCCAGGCGGGGCATCTTGCTCAAAAGACTTTGATCACGGATGACTTTCATGGGGCCTAATGGCACGAGACTTTTCACTGAGATGGCCCGGATGATCCAAAATATGTCCTGCCTAGTTTTCGTCGCTGTTGGTTCCCTTTTCTCATCAAATCGTCAACCACTATCTATGATTTTGGTGCTGTCATTTCAGTGTTCCTCGGGCTTTCGGATGAGTTCGCCTTTTTCATGATTTCACGTTAGCTTGGCACATTATGATTCAATATGTTGGGTCTTGTTAAGCTGAATCTGTAATCGCCATTCTTTCCTTATCTTCGACTTGGGAGTTCCCTATTGAGATGAAGTTTCCGAGACTTGAGGGATGACAGACGGCTTCTGACTATAACGGCTGACGACTCTTTGATATCGAACTCTCTTCTCCATGTCATATAAAGCCTCGAGTGACAGAGAGAGAGCCGGGCTAATTAGTGGATATACGGACGGAAAGAATTCTCGTTGGCCGAATACTATGTCATTCGAATACTCATATTGTTGGCGTTCAAGGATTAACGGCGAGTAGGTGTCAAGCAATGCCTGACATTCATCAAGTGCTCCGAGTATAATTGGACCTTGCTATTACTTGAAATTCGAAATCCTCCGAATTGTCGCTGACGCGATTCACATGAAAGCCTTGGTCAATCAAGGAAAGTGTGTTCACAATGTCGCAACAGTGTAGAGTATTGCACAGTCAGAGCATGCTACATCTCCACACAACATCGTTGGACAATACACAGCTGACCTTCAAGGAACTGTTATATAATAGCTGACCATAGACCCACCGTTCGAAACGAAATACAGGTACAAATTTGCAGTAAAATTATAAGCATTCGACAGCATTCGACAGCATTTTATCACCTCGAAGCAACTCCTTCAATAATGAAGCGGAATCTTTTCCAACGTCTGCTGCCTGGCTCAAAGCAGCCAACATTCGGACCTTTCCCGCACCCCAACAGCCGCAAAAATGTCAAAGCCCCTGCAAAGCCACTCCAGAAGAAAGATATCAATTACGAACAGAACAAAAAGGAGATTACCGCACACTTCAAGCGCCAGCAAGATGCTTTGACTATCGTCAAAACTACAACGACGTCCAAGGGCAAGACTATCGATTGGATTCCCATTGGCTCGCAGGGAACCATTGCCACGCCGCCGCCGCCACCTGCGACAGACCTGGAATTGCGGGATGCAAGACACAAAGCAACCCAAGCCATCCCTGAATTGGCCATGGAGGGCGCTGAGAAGGGTCCTGAAGGAACTGTTCCAATCCTCCGCAAGAACTTGGAAAAGCTAGGATTCACGCAAAGCCTAGACATGTATTTATCCAAGACCAAGGGCAACAAGATAGGCTCAACGCACATGCCAACCCCATCTGTCGCCGGTGTCCACCGCTACGCAAACTCGACGCAGTCAGTAACCAACTACGGCGGTCAAGGTGTCATATCCGGCTACTCGCCCTATGTCCAATCCTCCAACGACTTCTCGCTCCTCCAAATCGGCTGCCTCGGAACCTCCCTCGGTTACTACCAAACCGTCGAAGTCGGTTGGCAAGTCTACCAAGAAATTGGCGGCGACTTCTCCCCGCACCTCTTCACCTACTTCACCAACAACGGCTACCAACAACAGGGCAACAATCTTGGCGGATACAACCGCGACGTCCAGGGTTGGGTCCAAGTCGATAGCACCATCTTCCCCGGCTCAACCTTCACCCCCTACAGCGTCCCCGGCGGCAGCCAAGAGGAAATCGGCATCAAAGTCCAGCAATACCAAGGCAATTGGTGGGTCAATGTCCAAAACACCTGGATCGGCTACTACCCCGGCAGCCTCTTCAACAGCGCCGGCCACGAGGGGTCCACCATGCCCGATCACGCAGACGTCGTTGGCTGGTGGGGCGAGGTGTACGATTCCGAAGGTAGGACGACCACGGATATGGGCAGCGGGCTTTTCCCCGGAGCGAACGATGTGGGGAATGTGGCATATATGCGGAATCTGCAATTCCAAAACAATGCGCCGGGGAATATGTCGGATTATAACGGCGCGGCGGGGAATTCGGATCCCGATATGTATCAGATCGATGCGCATTTTAACAGTGGGACAACTTGGGGGAGCTATGCTTGGATTGGAGGGCCGGGAGCGGGCTAGGTGGGTGGGTGGTTGGTGGGACCTTTGTGGATGGTATGGAATCGTTCTTGTGGTAGATGATGGATAGAATGGTAAACAGGATGTAGGAAAGGAGGTGGTAGGTCAAGAGTTTCCTAGCTTCGTCTTTTTCCTTACGAAGGTTCGAATGTCACGGTCGTTGTAGATACTCTGCTTAGCCAACTCACATAGTCCTTTCTTATCCCCGCATATTAAAATAGAAAGAAATCCGGCGCATCTTGTGGTAGTTTTGATCTTAACAAAGGCCCACAGTCGCGTAGCCTCGCTCTCGTTTTCTCGTAACAATCCTTTTCCATGATCATTCTCTTGATTCCAGGATTTACGAGGACTGCAGAAATCGGTAGATCCCCTTCCCCTCTTTAAACCAGGATTCTACGCATCTACTTGCAAAGTCCCTACATTGCACGATCTCTTATCCATCCCCCTCCACTCCCCGCCCCATTCCCCTCCACCCATCCTATCCCTATCCCATCCCCGCCCCTATCCACCCCCCACCCTAACCCCAACCCCCTTCTCCACCATCCTTTCCCTACAACCCATCTTCCACCTCACCCGCCCCTCCCACACCATCGATTCCAAATACAGTAGCTGGTCACACATCAAGAAAGCTACAGGTTATAACCCCTTGCGCAACTCGCAATAATGCTCCCGATACCTCAAGCTCGACATCCCGCACAGAAGTTATGGAAGAACGCCCATCAGGTTTTCTCTGCCAGCCGAGACAGCAGCATGTCCCGAATAGATATGGGGGGGGGGGAAGCTTGCCATGCGCCTTGTGTGTGCAAAAAAACTAGATATCACCAACCCTGTCTACAAATATCGTCACTCCACCAGGCGTGGCTAACTCATACATGCCTTTCTGGCAGTTTGTGACGACAGACCCGCAATAAATATGAAAAATAAGCTCGTCATTCGCCTTGAGTTTGCAAAAAACTAGATATCACCAACCCTGTCTACAAATATCCTCACTTCACCAGACGTGGCTAACTCATACATGCCTTTCTGGCAGTTTGTGACGACAGACCCGCACAAGACCTTTGCCCGTTTCCCTGATCTTGGTTGGTTTTTTGCAACACCCATCCCAACACCCCCGTTTACTTGCAGGATATGCAGTACCCCAGCAATCCAGGTCCGCCCGTGCTACCCCCGCCTTCTGCACCGAAATCCTGCGCCGCCCCGCTACCCCCGGCTGCAATGCCCTGCCCAGCCGCCTACCCATTTCCCTACCCGTTCGACCACCCATTCTGATACCCCTCGTTATCAACATTGGTGCAGTCGCCCGAGTTGGAGCAGAACCCGCAGTGGCCGCCGTCGTCGGTGTTGAAGTTGCAGTCTTAGTTCTGGGTGCAGTTGCGCTCCCAGCAGTAGTCCATTCCTTGGCGGCTTTTGAGGGTGAGAAGGGGGAGGGCGGTGGTGAGGGGGAGGAGGAGGGTGCGGGGGGTTGGCTTCAACTTTTTCAATTTTTTTTCTTGGAAAGAGAGGGGGTTGAGGGGTGTGAAGTGGTGGATTGGGGTGAAGATTGGGGTTGGGAGAGTATTTGATTTTTGATTTCAGCCTCGAATTTTCAGAGGTGAAAGGAGGCGTAGAAGAAGAGAAGAGAGATGGATTATTTGAAAAAAGACAGCCAGCAGCTGTTTATATAGACTTCGGAAACGCTCCTTCCCCACACCATTCATGGCATTTCTGCTCCACGGGACGTTGTGACGAGAAGATCAATGAAACAGGAGGGGTATCTTCTTTGGGGGGCCCACATATTTCCAGGCCTTCCATCAGAAGAAAGAGGCTTTTCAAATAGGAGATGGGTAACATTTTGCGTATGGCACAAAATAGCATGTTTTGACCAACAATCTCTGCAGACTGAAGCCATGTTAAAATCTGTTTCCTGACGCAAGCACCCTAAGGAGACATGAACGAAGACGTGAGACTGTCAAAACTATCGTTCAACCTGTTGATGAAGTAGAGAGTAGCCCACACCTCGAAGAACAGCTATTTCCGCTTCGGTTAGAATATTTCAAACTCCATGAAACAATTGAACATCCCGTGCTTTCCATCCACGATGGCTATTAAGTATGGTATCGAGTAACCTACTATTTTGTGCTTATCAGGGCATCTGGTTGAGTGGCTGGAGAAGACATAGGAAATGAAATGCTATGTTGTATTGTGCCGTGCTGCCAACATTAGTATTGAAACTTGATATGAGCCGCTTATCACTTGCCAGCCGAGTCTGTAGTCAGGAGGTGGAGGGTAATGATGGCCTAGCATCGAGTTGTCAATTCTCTAAGCAGACAGAGCGAAGTCTCGAGTGTCATCATCTAGGCAACCATTCAACCTCTGTAAATCAGCTTTACACAATACATGAATCGAGCCGCGATTCAAGGGAGAATCCATCTCATGGATAGGGAGCGAGTTTGAGCCTCGATCTAATATACAGAATGCTATATTCATGGATCGTCAACTATGAAACGACTGTTCGTTTTTCAATTGAGTGTTAATGGCTGAGATCAAGATGGTGTCTTTTGTGTTTCCCTTCTTCTTTCTGCCTTGCATGTCAATTGTCCATTTCGTGTAACGGAGCAAGTAAACACTTGTGTAGAGCGAGCAGGAAAATCAGTCACCAAAGACTGTCAAAAAGTAACAATCAAACAAGCGGTCTCCGGGGAGATATCCACATGGAAGAATGGCCTCATTGTTTTCCTGAAATCGCACAATGAATGACTCACGTTCGATTGCAAGACTTGCGCGATAAGAAGAATTGGACGGAGGAATATGTGGAATGGCATTCAAGCTTGACTTTCCATACCCAGATTACGACTTAGTCCGGCCGTTGACCTGGCGTGCCTGGCTATAAGTCATTTAGTACTGACTTTTGAGATCCGACGGACCACGATGGCGTGGTGGATGGCTCATCACTTGTTCGAAGTTGCTTACGGAGGTAAAAAGCTGCTACATAATCCTGGATCATTCAATGCTCAAATCGGCCGTTTTTGCTTCTATTCTCCGATTGGCAATGCTATTAGCGTGTGCAGAAAGGTTTAGAATCCTTGGCATTCATTTTTGCGCTGCCCCACGGTGATCCGTTTATATGAGGAATTCGAAAATTCAACCCCACCACCTATTATCGCATTCAAAAAGCTGATTTTGAAGCTATTCAGACCTCCTCGCTTACAGATCGCTTTTATAGCTATGCCGGGACCACTTCCTGCAAGCCTTCGCTCCAGAATACTACGCCTTCTGCTACTTCATTGGGCTCCTTGGGCAATCGCTGAAGAGGTTCATTGTTGCCCTGCCACTGTATACAATATTCAAGAGAACCTCTTTATGTATAACTCACCTTTCAGACCTCAGTTTCGGCCCAAAGGGGCCCCCCGCAAGGTGTTTAAGGCAGCTGAAAATGGCCTCATAGCCTACCTCGAAGAGCAGCCATGGGCCATGCAGAAAGAGATGGTCTGGTACATATGGGAGGAGTGGGGCATTAACGTGTATCGATCCACGATATCAAGAATTCTGAAGAGAAGACGCTGGAGTAATAAAAAAGGACAGCGTGTAGAAGTCAGGCAAAACGATGAGCTTCGTTTGAATTGGGTAGCAGACATGCTTCGTTTGACGGCTGAACAGCTCGTGTTCGTGGATGAGTCCTTATTCAATGAGACCACGAGCTGGCGTCATCAAGCCTATGCTCCCGTTGGTCAACCGGCTCGCTATCAAGCCTCTAGAACGAGAGGGCATTGCTGGAGTGTTCTTCCGGCCTATACGAAAGATGAATATCTATCCTGTACCGGTATTCGTGAAGGCTGATTCAACGACGAGGCTTTCTTTCGATGGCTAGCAGATGAACTGCTACCTCTATGCAGTCCCTTTCCGGCTCCAAGGAGTGTGATCATCATGGATAATGCGAGTGTTCATTGCAATAGTCGAATCGAAGAGCTCATCACCTCACACGGATGTCAGGTAAGCTATTTGCCTCGTTGAATTGACGATCTACCACTGATATGAATGTCAGGTGCGATATTTGCCTCCCTACTCGCCGGATTACAACCCCATAGAACTCACCTTCAGCGTATTAAAGGCCTGGGTTCGTAGGCATTTTGACGAGATATGGCCTCATTTTGAAGGCACCTTTGGTGACTTTCTTCATTACGCTGTTGAACGAAGCGGATGTGATAGATATCCGAGGCAGCACTTCAAGCATTCAGGCTACATCTTTGAGGCAGATATCAGAGCTTTGGAACGAGAATTGAAGGTAGGAAATCAGGAATTTGATTCTATTTAACGACTCAGTTCTAATAGAGTCTTCCGGATGCTCTAGAGGGGGTGAGGGGGTCATCTAGAGGTAGATTTTGACTTCGGCGTTGAGGCATTTCGAATAAAAACGGTTGCAAGAACGTCAGGAACGTCAACAAACAAAGAGGTCTGAATAGCTTCAATTTTGGGCAATTGGAGGGGCGGTGGGGTTGAATTTTCGAATTCCTCATATAAACGGATCACCGTGGGCGCAAAAATGAATGCCAAGGATTCTAAACCTTTCTGCACACGCTAATAAGAGACGCAGGGCAGCGCGAACAAATGCACCAAAACAGCTCCCCATCTTACGGCAGCTTTCATCTCTCCAAACGCAAAAAATACTATTCCCAATTCCATTATTTCTGCTCACAGGTTCTCCGTTTTGACATAGACTCAACGACCTACCATGGGCGACTCTCACCCCTCCACCGAAATCTTCAACCAAAAAGGCCTCGAGTACGAAGAAGCCTTCGGCCACGACGCCGGCCTCCAAAAGAACGTCCAGAATTTCCTCGAGCTCCTCCCCGCCAACGCTCGAGTTCTAGACTGTGGCTGCGGCACGGGCAAACCCGTGTCTCACTCGATTGCCGCATCAGGACGTCGAGTACATGGGATCGATCTCTCGCCAACAATGGTCGACCTCAGTCGCAAACAAGTTCCCGACGGGACCTTTGAGAAAGTGAATATGCTCTCGTACGCTCCGTCGGATAAATTCGACGGAGTAGTGGCGTCGCTCTCGTTGTTTGAGATTTCACGGGAGGAGCTCACGACCATGGCGCACAAGTGGTTTCAGTGGCTTCGGCCAAATGGCCTTTTACTTATCCTGGTCATTGGTGCTGACGATGTCAAGACGTCGCCTGAGATGTGGGATTCGGACGGTCAGTGTGTTCAAAGGATCGGGTGGACGTTTATGAGTCGCACCGTTTACATCACCTTGTTCACCAAGGCTGGTTGGAATAGCTTGCTGGAGGGGGCGGGGTTCAGCATCGTGCACACTGAGACTGACACGTTTGTTCCTGCAGCCGAGGGCTGCGATGTGGAGCCGCATTATTTCGTGATTGCTCGGAAGCCTTCCAGCACTTAAGAATCAAGACTGGCAAGGGGTGAGGTGGGGATGTTTTATGATATGGGCATGGCAAAAAGCTGTTGGTTTTGAAGTAATGATGTGATTCGAGACACCTGCCGTATACTTCCACTACTAATCCAACAATGAACAGATCTAGCTAGACATGCGAAAAGATACTATTCCGTTGAACATGGATCAAGAAGAGAGCTGGGAATGCCATGGAAGTCCGCAGCGGGTGTCTAAAAAAGGGGCCCATCGTTTCGCAGCGCTTAAACAATCAAGACCTCCTAGGCAATGGAGAACAACTGGCCAGCATCACTGCTACATGCTGCAGAGCCTAGCTTGGCACCAGCTGGAACGAGGCAAGTCGCACCCTTTGCGTTTTCTGGAGCCAGCTGGACGCTGGATTTCCCAGCAGTGAAGGTGAAGAGTTGGGAGTCGGTGACGAGTCCCTCTGTAAATAAGGATGTAATGTGAGCGAGCAATAAATGTAAAGGTACAATGTTTGTTACATACCTCCGTCAGCACGACCACCACAGGAAAACAGTAAAACCTGATCGCCGGCAGCGCGGCGAGGGTCGAAGTTCAAGCAGCCCTGGGTCTAAGGACACCACGCTGTCAGTCTTACGCCTTTGTCAGTGAGGACTGATCATTCCTTACCAAGCTGCTAACAACAAGCATGGAGTTTGCAGCGCTATTATGCTTGCCCGCAGTAATAATATCAAACTTCTCATTCGCGCTCCCATCACAAGCCTTGAGCTGGACAGGAATTAAGTTTTGGCGGAAGTCGCCCCCCAGTGGATCGATGAAGAGGCATTGACCGTTGGCTGCTTTGAGGGTGGCAGAGGAGAAAGCTCGAGTGGCTGTGCCATCGCGGACGTTGGCTGCGGCGGCGGCTTGGGGATTGAGAACACCACCGGCGCGTGCTACGGGGACGGCTTGGAGGGTGGTGTTCTGTCTGGTGTATAGAATTCGTGCCGAGTGTGCGGTGTTCTGAGCCCGGGGTTGTATCAGAGCAGATGCAAGGTTCTCTCTTTCGAAAGTGGGAAGAGCGGAGGCGAGGGCGGCGGAGCCAAGGAGCAGAGCAGTGAGCGGGGCAATCATGATTGCAGTATGGGCTGATGAAACAGAAATAACTTGGCACAGCGGAAAAGTAACTTAGGGAGTGACGAATATGGAAACCTGACCGGCAGGGAAGAAAGGAGACAGTAAAGGGATACCCAGAAAAGAGAGACCTGTAAACAGAAACGAAGACAATGATCGATGAATCGAGGAAGGCATGTCTCAAATATAACACTCAGAAACCCTAGGCGCCGAACACACTTCTCAAACAAAACACAAAGCACAGAACAACCCCATAGCATGAAGCCAAGTCCTTGAAACGTAAAACCACTAGATGAGAATATTCGCATGAACAGCACGGAACACCAGCTGGCCAAATCGCCATATCGACTCTTGGCACTACCGCACACCAGCAAGAGCTGACGATTGGACGATCTTGCCTCTGCTGAGTATCATGATCGAGCATTGATCAAGGTCCTGCTGGATTTCCGAGGGGAAATGGGCTTGCCAAAACTGCTCATGATCGATTAGCTGGTAAGGCGGCGCTTCGAAACCTTCAGTCCACTGCTTGCATTGTTGGATCTACAGTCGTAGACTCGTAATTATCGATTTTCGTGCGTTGGGGGTGCGGATTGGCTTGGGGGAGACATTTCTGAAACCACGGGGATTTCAGGTGACGTTAAATGCGATCAAAAGCCATTACATAAGCAGGGCGCCAGGATCCCCGCGTCGTTGTTTCCGTGGCTAAGCCCCTTCGGGTTAGCCTATTTCCCTAAGCCCCTTTGGGTTAGGGACCCTCTGGATGACTAGGTACGCAGCCTACGGGTAACACCCGTACGCTGCGCAGTCGGCCAAGGCTAACCCGAAGGGGCTTAGCGACGCTGGCACGTCTGAGAACTGAGGCAACCGCGTCGCGTTCATCCGCGTAGGACTTTGACAACCCTTCCAGCGTCCCTTGATACCTCTTCTCTCGCCCACTCAGCAGCCCCAACATCGCACCTCATCCGCAATGGATGGCCTCCCGACTCTCCTGGCTAACCACGTGCAAGCTCTCCCAACTCAAAACTATCGCCACCGCCACAGGCATCAACTGCAGCGGCACAAAACCCGTCCTAACCTCGCGCCTGCTCGCCGAGCTCCCCCACTCAAAACTCGCTCCCAATGACAACCCGAAAAATGGCGGTAGTAAGAAAAAAGAACCCAAACACCGCTCCATCATAAGCATCGACATGGGCATCCGCAATCTCGCCTACTGCCGCCTCGTCCTCCCTTCCTCGCCAACCGCAAAACCAACCCTCACCCACTGGACCCGCATCGCCATCTCCCGCAAACAGGCCTCCACCCCCGCCGCCCCGGAAGCCTTCGACCCGCAAACCTACGCCGCGCACGCTTACGCTCTCGTCACACGCACCTTGCTCCCGCTCCACCCGTCTCAAATCCTCATCGAGCGCCAGCGCTTCCGGTCCATGGGCGGCAGCAGTGTCCAGGAATGGACGCTGAGGGTGAATATGTTTGAGGCGATGGTGTATGCGGTGCTGAAGACGGTGGGGGAGCAGGGGGTGTGGGCGAGGAGGGTGGATCCCGTTGCGCCATCCAAGGTTGCGAAGTTTTGGGTTGGGGAGGGCGAGGGAGGGGCGGAGGAGGGCGTTGATGGGACCGGGAAAAAGAAGAGGGGTGGGGCAAAGAAGAGTGCGAAGACGAAGAGCGCGAAGATCGGCCTTGTAGGCCAATGGCTTCCGGACGGCAACGTCATCACGCTAGAAGGACAAGCAGAGGACATGGCAAAGGCGTACATGGCCAAAAAGGAAGGCGGCAGGAAGGTGATGATTAAGAGCACGCCAGTGCTGACACACAATACCGCGGTACAGGACGAGAAGAGCGAAGAGGAGTTGGGTAAATTAGACGACTTGGCAGATTGTCTTCTGCAGGGGATGGCATGGTGGACATGGGAGGGGCACCGGAGGCGGGTTGTGGAGAGAGGCATTGACGCTTTAGATGAGATGTAGAGTAACAAACTCAAGGCTTTCACACGGAACACTTGATCTGCGTGTACTAGGGAGAAGAGCATCGTTAAACCCACCATCTGCGTACCACCATCTGTCAAAGCCCTAGCCAAAGTTCACGTGTATGTGCTAGAAGTAAAAGTACACAGTTATCGATTAAGCTCAAAAAGCAGCACGCATGTCACATCCCCTCCCCTCAAGCACAGCCATTAGCAAAAACCATCAGTATGCCCGCACCTTCCCCACGTCCCCTCCATCCCATCCCTCATCAAAGCACACCCGCCCCTCACCCCGACTTCTTCAACTTCTTAGCCTGGTTAGCCACGGCCCCAGCCCCCTCCTCGCTCTTACGCTTCGCTTTCTTCGCAACTGTAGCAACGCTCTTTGTCGCAGCAGCAGCAACGCCTTCCTCACCATCCGCTTTAGCCTTGCCTTTCCCACCTTTCTTCACCTTGGTGACGATGATTTCCTCCGAGATCACCATGGCGGTGTCGCCATGGGGCGGACTGACAACCACAGTCTTCTCTTCTTCCTCGATAGCAAGGCCCTCGGCCGTCTCCCCGAATACCGTCTCGGAGACTATCTGTGCGATCGTCTTTGACTCTTTCACAGGCACGGTATCAATTCCCTTCAGTGGCGCGCCCTCGAACTCGTACCCAATCTCCTTGAGCTTCTCCCCCTTCTTCGCTCTCTTATCGCTCTCCCGCTCGATACGCTTGCTCCACTCCTCCCTCCCAACCCCGGCGCTCAGCTTCCGCCCCTCGATCTTATTCCACGGCACCTTCTTGAATCTCTTATCCGCACCCTTCCAGATGTCCTCGTGTAATTGCTCTTTTGTCACGAAGTTCGTTTTCAGGATATGTCCAAACATGAGATAATTGTTCATTGTCTCCGCTACGATTTTGGCTACCGAGGCAGACTCGAATTCAAGGAAAGCGTAATGGCGGGATGCGCCGGTGCGTTTGTTGCGAGAGAGACGCAGGCGCGCAATGGGGCCGAATTGGGAAAAGTACTGACGCATTTGGTGTTCATAGAAACCGTGAGGGATGCGGCTTTTGATGGAGGGCATGGATTAGCATCGGGTGGAGATGATGACCGGAAGGGGAAAAGGGTTGACTTACCCTACGTAAACAACGCCAGGGCCGTCATCGGTGGACTTGATGTTTTTGAGTTTCTTTGGGATCTGCTTGCCTTCTGGGAGGCCAGGGAGTTCTTGTCCTGGCTCGAAGCCTTTTCCTCCGTCTGTAGTGGCCTCTGGTTCTTCATCAGACTCAAACCCTTTTATCAAGGCCAGGGTTTGGTCATCCACTTCGAAATCTGATTCGTCTCCTTCAACACCATTTTCTCCGGTAGCTCCTTCATCGGACTCGTCTGCACTATCGAAAGTTGGTACCTTGCTCGAGCTGCTGGCATCTACTTCCTTCGCCTTCCCTGTTCCTTGGCCTTTGCCTATTAAAGTCTTTGCTGCCTCCTTGGCATCCACAACAGCTTCAGCCGCCTCAGTTACATCGCCCATGATAGAAGTTTGTGCGCCAGTAGCGGCATCCGTGATATATTCTTTAGCTGCGTTGGCACCCTGTGTGGCAGCATCTAGACCGGAAGCAAGGAGTTCTCCAAGCTTATCTCCAGCAGCTCCAAGAGAGCTCTTAGACTGCTTTAGCTTCTTCGTCGATGGTTCAAGTACATCGGTCCGTAATGTATTGGCACTCTGTGAGGCAACATCCAGGCTCGAAGTAACAAGTTCTCCAACCTTACCTCCAGCAGCTTCAAGAGAGCTCTTCGATTGCTTCAGCCCCTTCGTCGATGGTTCAAGTACATCGGTCCGTAATGTATTGGCACTCTGTGAGGCAACATCCAGGCTCGAAGTAACAAGTTCTCCAACCTTACCTCCAGCAGCTTCAAGAGAGCTCTTCGATTGCTTCAGCCCCTTCGTTGATGATTCAAGTACGTCGGTCCGTAATGTATCGGCACCCTGCGAGGCAACATCTAGGCCCGAAGTAACAACTTCTCCAAGCTTGTCTCCAGCAGCTCCAAGAGAGCTCTTAGATTGCTTCAGCCCCTTCGTTGATGATTCAAGTACGTCGGTCCGTAATGTATCGGCACCCTGCGAGGCAACATCTAGGCCCGAAGTAACAACTTCTCCAAGCTTGTCTCCAGCAGCTCCAAGAGAGCTCTTAGATTTCTTTTGCTTCTTCTTGGATGATGCGTGCTCAGCCAATGGGTCAAGTACGTCGGTCTTTAACGTTTCAGCCACAGCGCTGGCAGGAGCTTTGCGCTTCTTTAAGTTGGTCGCGTCGGCCTGGGTTGCTGCTTCGGGGCCGTCGGTCGCCTGGCCCTTCTTACCCTTTTCTTTCGGCTGGTCGTCTCTTGGTTTCTTCTTGTCTTTCGCTTTCACAGCTGTCGGGGCCTTTGGTGTCTTCGCCGAAACCTCTACAGCATCCATACCTGCCTTTGGTTTTCTTCCTCTCTTAGACTTGATTTGTGGTTCCTCATCTTCACCTTCTTTAATTCCTGATGATTTGCCCTTCCCAGAGTCTAAGAGAGCATTGAAAGGCCCTTCATCCATAGTTAATTCCGAAGCCGGTCCGGCGTCATCATGTGCTATAGCGTCCTTCGTAGCAGCAGATTTTTCTTTCTTGGGCTTTTCCTTCGCTTCTGGGACAGCTACTTTTCCTTTCTTCGGCTTGTCATTTGCTTCGGGGGCAGCTGTTTTCTTGGGCCTACCAGGGCCAGCCTTTGGTTTGTCTGGAGCATCTACTTCTATACCTGCCACAGATTCTTTCACGGTTTTCTTAGGTTTCTTCGATTTCGACACTTTCTCGGCGGTTTGGACGACTTCCCGGGTCGAAGATTCGGAGGCGTTGTCTTGTGGCATCAACCCACTCTCTGCTTTCTTTGGCTTCTTGGCTTTCGCTTCCTCCGCCGACGGCTTTGCAGTGGCTGCTGCGGAAGCATCAGACTTAGACGTAGGACCCAGTGTCTCTTCGACTTTTTTCGCCTTCTTGGATTTCGCTTCTTTTGCCGCCGGCTTTGCAGTATCTGCTGTGGTGGTCGCAGACTTGGGCGTGGGACCGGGTTTCCCTTCGTCTTTTTTCGCCTTCTTGGGTTTTTGTGCTTTCGCGCTGGGCTCCGCGACATCTTCCATCGCAGCGTCAGATTTCTTTCCTTTCGCACTTTTACCCTTCTTGGATTTGGGCGCCTCAATTATGTCAACCTCAACCCTATCACCACCAGGAACGGTCTTTTCCGTCTCGACTGCATGGACACCGGCCTTGCTTGTCTTGGCGGTCTCACCACCTGCATCTGATATCTTAGGCTTCTTCTTTGTCTTTTCAGCCTTAGGTTTAGCAGACTTTCGTGAGGAGGCCTCATCGTTCCCCTCTTGGTCTTCAAAATCATCAAAACCACCGCCGCGCTTGCGAGATACTCGTGGGGCATATACTACATCTTCTTCGATGGTAGTATCCATTCCCTTGGGAAAGGGTTGCGGTTGCGGTTTTGTGGAATCAGCGGAGGCTTTTTCTACACTTGATACCTTGGAATTCTTCTTCGGCTTTTCGGCTTTAGATTTGACAGACTTGTTTGGGGGTACATCATCATTGTCTTCTTGGCCTCCTAGGTCATCAGAACCCCCACCGCGCTTGCGGGATGCCCGTGGCGCAGATATTGATTTGGCGGACTTAGTTGGGGGTGCCTCATCATTGTCCTCTTGCGCTTCGAGGTCATCAACATCGCCACGGCGCTTGCGCGATACTCGTGGCGCAGATATCGATTTGGCAGACTTATTTCGGGATGCTTCATTATCGTCTTGGCCTTCGAAGTCATCAAAATCACCGCCGCGCTTGCGGGATACTCGTGGCACAGCTATCACATCTTCTTCGATAGTAGTATCCATTCCCAAAGGAAAAGGTTGCGGTTGTGGTTTCGAGGGATCATCAGTTGCTTTCTTTGCTTTGGTCCTAGGCATGTTTGCGAGACGTGCCAAATTGCTGGCCTTGACTGTGAGGAACACTTTTTAACCGCTTAGTATGCTCAAGTTGAGGCGACTGGGAAATGAAAGCTGTGTCTATGTTGGATGTATTTAGAGTGGTATGGAATGGCTTTTGAATCTTCCGGCGCGCGTGTGTGTTTGTTTTTCTTGTTGCTCGTGCCAAGAATTTAATAAGTGCAGCCCCTCACGCGCTAAGTGGAACTTAGCGTCATCCCGTCATCCAGCACTAGCAACTTCTCACGCGTTGGACCAACTCGCTTGTTGAGGTATTCGAGAGTAAGGTAAGCTATGGGGAAGAAGAGGAAACAGCTGTCCCAGGCAGAGGTCTGGGATGACTCTGCACTTGTTCAGTCATGGAATGATGCACTTGACGAGTATAAGGTATGTGATAATATCAACTCAAGTTGCTAAGCTTTGCTGACCGCAAGAACAGCTTTATCACAGCATACACGCTCGTGGGGAACGGGTCGAAGATGTATTACAAGAAGCAGAGGTGGAGGACGAAGAGACTACTGACGTGAATGGTTATAACATTCATGGAATAACTACGGAGGCGCAATCCAGCCAAATACTTCGCGACGATCTCGAGGATGGAGAGTTAGAAGACGGAGAGGTTGGGGGAGCAGAGGCGGCGAAAAGGGAGCAAGTGTCAGAGCAGAGTAGCTCCACACCTGAGAAGGTTTCAACTTGCCTCCACAGGCAACCTGATCCTCTAGATTGGCTAATTTACTCAACAGCTACAGCCAGTTGTACATCCTGGACAACCAAACCCTCCAGAAAGCAGTACTGCAGGTCAATTGCTAGGTGTATCTATTGTTCCTAGTAAAATCTTAGCTGGAGGTGAATTGCAGATTCCCCCGCATGCGATACATTTGGACCTTCTCGCTGATATCGTTAAATAGTCCAGGACGATGCGCTGAAGAATCTCATGATGTCCTGGTACTATGCTGGATACTATACCGGACTACATGAAGGTCAAAAACAAGCTGCAGCAACTTTGGATTGAAGGATGCAGATGGCATGAGACTAAGAGTGACTCATGTCGTTCAGATCCATTCTTCTGGCCGGGTGGTTGAGGCCACCGGTGCATCAGGCAAGACTCTAAATCGTCTCAGGGTAATGCAAGCCTACTACCAGGTACTTTAGAAGGTACGGATTCCGGTCTTCGGGCTTTGCGCATTTACTCAAAAAGGTGGTAATTTAGTATTGTAGTGCAGTGAAGACGGCCGGGCCACAAAGCTGGATGTTGGTTGATCAGGGACAGACGCGTGCTCTGAAGCAGTCATGCAAACATTCGGATCTCAGGTTAAGCTGTGATTGCAGGTCCTTTTTGTTGTGGACGATTTTCTCTTGGCGGTCGTGACTCGAGGATTTTCTGAAACACCAGAACTCGAGACGCGGCTGAGACGAATGCAACTCCGTTGCCCAGGATTCGAACATTATGCGAACGAAATCATCCACTCAATGCAGTTACTTAGCGCTCTCTTTGCAGAGCAACATGGCTAGAAGCAGAACTTTGTCAATGCCACCAGTTGTGTCATTCGGCGGTAAATGCTCATTATGACTTTCGCAGTGCATTTACTACTAAGCATGATACTCTTTGCGTCGCAACCAAGTGCACGCCAAGATATGATGCCTCATCGCGTTTAGATAAACCCTCCTGTCTCCCTTGGGCTCTCTACCTCTTGGCTAACTTGCACCGAGACTATTCCACTTTTCACTCTTTCTTCTCTCTTTACCTTCCCTACCCGACGAGCAGGTCCTCGACGTTATTAACACATTCATTCCTGCGTTATAATACCATCAACTACTATACAACCCTCGCTCTACTATCACAAGTAGCTCTTTGATCTTTCGACGCAGCTGGCATTGCAGTTCCCTAAGTTCACCGACTCACCTCATCCCAAACAGACCCTTGACCATGACTCGACTAATTTTTCGTGCGGCATGCTTCTTTGGAGTATTTGCTATAATGTATGGCGATTCGGCGATGGGTGAAGGTATGATGGCCAGCGACACGATGAGTGGTGGCCAGATGGCTGGTGACAAGATGGGGGGAGGTGACAAAATGAAGTCTGGGGGTGATAAGACCAAAATCAATGTCGACGTCGATGTGACCGTTAATGTTATTCAATGGAGTATGGGTGGCGGGTCAGCAATGCAAAACGTGGCAGCACCGTCGATGGCGGCAGGCATGACGCATCAGGTACGTCCAGAGCGCTCTATCTTCTTCAAATCTTCAGCAGCTCATTGTATCGTGTCGCAGGTGACGGTGGGAGGTACCGCCGGGAAGGTCTTTACTCCCAACTCGATAATGGCCGCCGTTGGAGATATGGTTCAGTTCAATTTCCGCTCCATGAACCATACCCTCACCCAATCGACATTCCCACTCCCTTGTGTCAAGATGGCTGGTGGAAAGGACTCCGGCTTCATGCCCAATCCCACTGACTCATCAAGCGCTCCTCCAATGTTCATGGTGCAGGTGATGGACACCAAGCCGGCTTGTACGTTACAATCCCTGTTGTGCCTTTGTGGACCTGGCGACTAACAAATTACAGGGTTCTATTGCAAGCAGAAAGGGCATTGCGGTTCAGGCATGACCTTCAGCATTAACCCTACGGCGAACAAAACTCAAGATCAGTTCATGCAGATGGCTATGCAGCAAAACGGGACCGCTGGTATCGCTATGGCTACTATGGCTAGTAGCATGGCTGCGTCTTCACCAGCAGCCGCTGCTCCAGCAGTCGCCTCTGCAGCATCGTCTATAGCGGTTGTTGCTGCTCCAGTAGCCTCCTCTGTAGCATCGTCTACAGCGGCTGTTGCTGCTCCAGCAGCGACTTCAACAAGTTCAACGATGGACTCTGGCACTGGCTCGATGATGGCCACTTGCGGTTCTGGGGCATGCTCTTGTTCGTGTTTATGTGGGACTGCAGCGTTCCCCGCTGGCGCTGGCGTTGGCATGTACGGAGGAATGCCCGGTAAATTTCTCCCGGTTAATCTACATCAGTATTAATAGAAACAGGAGCTAATCTTTTCCCATAGGAGCTGTGCCGATGGCATCTGGCTGATTGGTGTCGAGGTAGAGGGATCTAGGTATCAGAGAAGGTTTACTTCGTGGAGGTGATGAGTCTGAGTGTTCCCACTGCGATAGAGGGGCAGGCAGGCTCTTTCTCATATTAATTTGTACCTAAGCCCTTTTATTGCTATGGAGAAACTATCTGAAGAACGTAAAGCCGCTTGATGATTTCAAGGGATAGACTTTCTATAGAAGCAAAAAGCCGTACATGTATCTCTGTAACATCTGCCGAGATATCTAGATGACTCTGATATACATACGATCTTGGTGTCTCAGGGGTCAGACATTTGTACAAATGGCGAATAGAGGGGATTCATCGAATATCGTTGCTGACTAAGAACGCTGCCACCATAAATCTTTCCTCCCCAGCTCCTACCAAAAACATACATATTCCACCGTCCTCAACATACCCGTGCCCTAAGAACCACTCCATTCTCTAGGAGCACATTACCGAGTGAACGCAGAAGAATCGATTGGCCTTTTCTAATCCCCAGCGTTGTCCTCACACTTGCGGGTTGCTGGGGTTCGCTTTACTGGCGCACATGTATAATGAGTCTTGTTCAATAAGGGTGAGGATGCATTACGTTTATTGTCGAGAGGGGCGAAGGGGTGTGATGTGTATCAAGGTCATGGGTGTACGGATGCGGATGTGTGGGTTGAGCTGTTTTGGTGAAACAACGAAGCTTTGGAAGAAAGGTTAATGAATCCCCCGAGGGCTATAAGTCTTTACGCAGCATTACAGGGCGAGAGGTGTTCTCATTTACCACATCGTGGATCCTTTCGTATACGGCCACGTCGTCCTTGTGGAGGAACGGAACCACTGATCAGCCATTTTTTGGGATTCTCATTATACGTTCATACGTTTCTTTCCCGGCGGCGTAGTAGATTACTTCCTTGTAGAGAAACAGGATACTAATACTTTACTAGCCCCCTAGAAACATCATTATAAGTGACATGTTTAAGATATAGGATTCAAACCAACGTTTGAAGCCTGGCATCATGTTGTCCTAGGGTTAGGGTTTCGAGATTTGGAGCAGCGGATATTATTAGTCATACAGCCATTCGGGCTCGAGGATTAGCTCTGCAGTTACATTTACTATTGTACTACGGAGTAGTACGTCTCGTAAATCTAGACACGAGCTCTGATACTGATCAATGGCAGAGGATCTGTTCGATGGTTTGCTCGAGCTGGAAGGAACGTTCTACAATGAAGGACACAGCTTAGGCGTTGAGGACGGCAGACGAGCCGGGCTCGTTGAAGGTCGATTCTTTGGCCTTGAGAAGGGGTTTGAGAAGTATGCCGCCATGGGGAAATTTCATGGAAGATCGATCGTCTGGGCAGGACGATTACAGCCTTCGCCACAAGGCCCTCCAGTTGGAAATCTCCATAGGGAAGAGGCGTCCAATGCCAACACGCAAGATCAAGCTTCAGGGCTCTTACAGTCGGACTTGGTGCAGGAACCCACTGAAGAAGCTTGTCTACACCGGGTAAAGGATCAGGGTTCTCCAAGCACCTTACCGTTACTGCCAGATAATCCGCGCCTGGAGAAACATGTTCGAACGCTCTATGCTCTGGTGGAACCTTCGAGTCTCTCCACAGCAAATGGTGAGGATTCTGTGTCTGACTTTGACGACCGCTTTAAGAGAGCAGAGGGGAAGGTCAGGATCATAGAAAAGCTCATTGGAGAAGTTGGCAATCACGAAACTATTAATGGAGCGGCTTTTGGCGGTCATGGCAAAGGAACGAGTCCGAAGCCGAAAACCCGAGAAGATGGTGTTGAGGATATCAGTATTCTGCACGCAAGACACTGATTTCTAGAGACGCTTGACTCTACAACAAGAATCTTCGGATTTTCCAGCATTACATCTGGGATTGGCTTTCCACAAATGGACTGACGATCTGTTCCGACACTCCCCCACCTTTCGGCTAAATGATCGTTGAGAGAAACGATCAGGGCCATGAAGAAGAGTACGTCCTCAGCGTAATCTGAGCCCCCGAACAAAGCCTCACCACCTTTGAATGCCGATTGTGTTTACCATGCGGTGCTTCAAGTCAACGCGAAACTATATTCTCGCGCCTGTCTCGTGCGACTGTCAACCGGCAACTGCACGAGCACTGTTGCATCCCCCGCATCCAGAACGACCCCTCATCTACAGGTATGTTACTACTTCGTCTCTCCACCTCGTCTTAAAGGACGGAGGGGCTCGGTGTACCGGATTCTACTTTATCTCGAGGGCAATCATCCTCCACTATGGACGTCGTCCTCTTCTGACGGTCCTCGACTATTTTTGAACACGACTATGCGTTCCACTCTCGTTACTGGGGCTGTGTTCTCCGGTCTAGCTATTGCTCAGACCGGAGTAGTCAAACCTCTTGCTGAGTCATGTAATGCGTCTCTTCCGAAAGTCGTTTGTATCAATCAATATGCTTCAGTGATGCCCTATCATTTTTTCCGAGCGGTCTCCAACGGAACATCTCAGCCCACTTTTGGTTCTACCTCTGTACCCAACGATACGTCCTTTGGTCAGGTCAGCAGTGCGGACTTCCTAGTATTTGACCGCAAACGTGGGCTAGAACTCTTAGGAACGAATCCAAGCTACGAATACGTCTTTCATGTAGATGGTGCTGTTCACGAAGCCCCAGTCTATGTGCCCGCCCAGAATAAACTTTATCTTTCTCAGCTTGCTCCTCCTGCGGGTTACCTTCCGCAACTGGTTGTTGATCTCAACCAAAATCCCCCTACATTGTCCGAGTTCTTATTCGATCCACCAGTGTATGCCCCCAACGGTGGCACGTTTCATAATGGGCTTGTCTACTGGGGAGCATCTGGAGGCAATTCCAGCATCGGTGGCACCGAGCAAAGGACAGGAATCAGAACACTTGACCCGGCCACGAACAAGACCACCATCCTGCTAAACAATTACTTTGGCGGCTACTTCAACACCGTTGATGATCTCTTCGTCCACTCTAATGGCGACGTTTGGTTCACCGACCCTCGTAAGAAAGCCCTAACCTCTTGAGAGAATATCCCTTCTAACCCCCCCCTCACCAGAATATTCCTGGTTCAACAAACTCACCGACACGCCTCCCCAATTCGAATCCGCCTCCTACCGCTACCGCCCCTCCACCGGCGCCGTCCACATCATCGAAGACACGCTCGCCCAACCCAACGGCATCGCAATCTCACCCGACGAACGCACAATCTACATCTCCGATACCGGCGCCGTCTCCGGCCCCATCGCCGCCTCCGTCGGCCCGCAGGGCGCCTCCTTCAACGCCACGGGCAAACGCACGATCTATGCCTTCGACGTCGGCGGTAACGGCACATACATCAGTAACAAGCGCCCCGTATATCTCGCGCAGGAGTGGGTGCCAGACGGGCTCAAGGTGGCGCGAAATGGGTATATTGTCACAGGCGCGGGAAAAGGGGTAGATATACTGGATCAGGAGGGAGCGCTGTTGGTGCGGATACAGACGAATTATACGGTGCAAAATTTCGCGTGGACGGGGAGGGAGTATCGGACGTTTTGGTTGATGGGGCAGGGAGGGATTAGTAGGGTTGAGTGGGATTTGCAGGGGCAAGAGTTGAGGTAGGAGGATTGTGATGTTGATAGTGTGAGAGCGAACCACTACACTTGACGGTTCTTGCACAGAATGCTCCGTTCTCACCTCCCTCTCACATGATGACCCCAGTCCTAAATTCCTATTGGACCTTCTCACCTGAACCCGGGGCCCCCTCGCCTTCTTCCCCCCAATTCACACACCCTTCAGCCAATCCCTTCTACGAAACTAGAACTAGAGAGTCGACGCTAAACCCAATATTCCTGAAAAAAACATTGCAGTACGGAGGATCCCTCCCCTCGATACGAGAAACGTGTAACTCGGCAACCTGGGGCAGGAAATGGAGGCACAGACGTGGTTGCGGTTTGAAGGGGGGAGGTGGTGGTGGTTTGTGATTTGTGAGAGGTTTGAGCGGGGGAGGAGAGGGAGAGGGAGTAGGTGGGGGGGAAATGGATTGGAAGGGGGGCTGAGGAAGGTGGGGGAGGAGGAGGAGGGGCGGGAGGTCATGGGAGATGAATGGTTTGGATGGTGAAGCGCTAGGCACACACTCCGCTACCTACTCGTGTCTACAGACCTCTCAATATGCGTACTGTCGGAAAGAGTTTTCAGTGTTCCCCCCCCTCGGTTTACAGGGGAATTGGATGGACATTTACGATGGCGTCGAAGGCATGCAGATGGTGTGGAGCATCTGCGGCTGGTGGACGGGTCCAGGTAGGTGGGCGGGGATGAGGGGAAAGTGAGGGGGTCGTGTTGAAGAGTGATGGATGTGGGATTGGAGGTTTAGTTGGAGGTTTCTGTTTTCCATTTGCTGTCTACTTGCTTTTTGAAATGCTCCTGTTGCAAAAAGCCAACCTGGCGCCTTTGATAAACCCCCCTTCTCCATCCAAATTTCGCATCCCCATTCCTCAACTCCCCGGCACCATGTTCATCACTCCCCCATCCACGGCAACCACCTCGCCATTAACATAGGTATTCCGACACAAAAACAGCACCGCCATCGCCATCTCCTCATCGCTTCCCCCCCTCTCCGCAGGCACATGCCCCTTCTCCTGAACCTTCTCCTTCGGCAACTCGGTCTTATTGCTCTCATCAGACTCGCCCATCGTCATCTCACTGGGAAAATACCCCGGCGCGATCGAATTCACCCTCACCTTCAGCTTCTCGAACTCGCTACTCATCATCTTGCTCAGGTGCACGGCGGCGCCCTTGGCGGCGTTGTAGGAGAAGTGGCCCTGGGAGTTGCGCATGAGCCCGGACATGCTGGAGATGACGATGACGGATGCGGACCGGGAGGGGTGGGGTCCGTCGGGGTGTTCGGAGGAGGCTTGGAGGAGGGGGAGGAAGGCGAGGGTGGTGAAGTAAATGGAGGTGACGTCGGTGGTGAGGACGGAGGACCAGTCGGCGACGGATTCGGAGTCCCAGAGGGTACGTTGGAGGGAGTTCGCGTCAGGGGAGGAAGGGGCGGCCTTGGGGCCGGAGATGCCGGCGTTGGTTACTATGGGGTTTTTGTGCATTAGCTGAGGTAGGGAAGAGGAATTAGGGGGATATGGTACTTAGAAGATTGATGTATTTTTCTTTCTTGGAGATTTCGGCAACGAGTTTTTCTAGATCTTCCTTTGAGGTGACGTCGCACGGTCCCGCACTATTGCCTTCTGTTAGCCCGCTTTCTTGCCTATCCCAGTTCACTCGGAGGAAAACCGGGAGATTCGAGCACTTACGGTATTATCTCACCCCCGTCTTGCGGACTGTGAGTCTTTGCCGCATTCTCAAGGACTCCCATGCGGCGGCCGGTGATATAGACTTTGGCCCCTAATGTCAATCATTGTTTAGCACTGTATTGTTTCCAACGTTCTGCCTCTGTTTCCGAGTTCAGAAGAATGGGATAGGGATTCACCATTGGCGGCCAGAGCTTGCGATGCCATCAAACCAATGCCTGTGCCACCTCCTGTGACCACGCAAACATAACCTTTGACAGAGAAAAGATCTCGGCTGTGGAGCTGGTGGGTTGACGCCATTATGTTATCTTTGATCGCGGTGGGTATGAAGGGCCTAAAGGGAAAACAAGACGTGAGATGGAGAAAGTCTCACGTTGGGTTCAATGAAAAGGTAGGAAGGAATATTACGGATTAAGAATGTAATAAATCGTGAAGATGATGTAGCATGTGTCTCAACAACGGCTTGACGTCATCCGGTCTGGCAATTGTTTTGTGGCCTTATCTTAGCGCACATTTGGGGAAAGCTCGCAGTCAGTAAAACTTTTCATAGGGGCAAGTTCGACAAGCCAAGCTCATAAAATCAGAATGAGGCGAGTTGAAAAAAGCCGCCATACAACAGTCTAGCTTCGAGAAGAGGCGAACAGAATCGGCATCGGAAAAAATCTATCGAGAACTGAATTGTCTGCGTAGGAGATGAGGATGTGGGCCGTTGTCAGATCTGGAAGGGGCTGTGATAACTGATAACGCAGCCGCTTGGGGCAAAGATAATATACACCTATATACGTTACTTCGAGGAACCGGCAAAGTGCGTACTGTAGGTGGCTACGTAAAGGTAGAAGATGCGGCCTTCGAGTTGGCTTGACTTTATAGAGATGTATAGCAAAAGGGTCCAGTACTCTGCTTTGGTACGCCAAATGGTCCTGGTGCAAACAATTGGCTCCGATGAAGGGCCTTGTGCGGAAGGAGAACCGGCCCTACGCTGGAGTGAGGTGTGCGAACGGGGCTGAGCCGTTTGCGGGTGTCGTGATGTCGTATTGGGGGTATCTCTTCCACAAGTCTCGCTCCTGCGTAGAAAATGATGTACTCGTGCCAGCACTCAAAGCAAAGTTTGGATCACTCGGCAGCCCTGACCGATTCGACGTGGTTTTAGCAACTCTTTCCTTGATTCCTTCAGTCGGCCTTCCAGTGACCGGTCAACCCGCCATCTATGTCCTCTTTGCCAAGGTACAGCTCCAGGGCATACATCGCCATAGTTCCAGCTACATTGATCCACCTCCAAAGGTTCCCACCTGCGTCTCCTCCTTGACTTGTCCACCAATCACCATCACCACCTTCGCCGCTTGTAGAGGCAAAGTGCTGCATTAGAAGGCTGGTATAGACGGCAATCAGTATGCTAGGGCTGAACCAGCTGAGCAGACCGAGGATTTGACCTGCACCATCAGGGTCCTCTAGTGAGGGTTCTTGAGAGAGTGCTCGAGCTCCGGATTCCCGGATTGCCGGAATTATTCGAGTCGATGCATAGAGTACAAACAGGCGGTAGGCGAGAGATATTATGACAGACGGTGTGATTGTGCTCAATGCGGCGGCGATGAAATTAAAAGTCGCGTGCAAGGCGGACGGTAGCACGGAGAGAGCCTGAAGTAGCGTAGTATAGGAAGCCATTATTATAGGCGGGAATGGTGGAAAGTCGGCAGCCTGGGCTGGTGGAGGTACAGGTTCCGAAGGGTATGATGGTTGGTAATCCGTGAAGATCTGGTAAATACACAGAACAACATACGCAAAGAGTAGGGAACTCTCTACCGGATTGCCTTTGCCACTACCAATGCCCCAAGCACACAGAATCACGGCGCAAGTGATTGTGATACCGATCAGGGTGGCATCGACGTTGCCAATTTCGGGGAAACGGGTGACACGCCAAAGGAAATATACCGAACTTGATATGACGGACGCAGACATAACGAGTAGGCCAATCTAGACTGTTCGTTAGCCTTAGTACAAGCGAATGTGGTACATGTCATACCATCCAGCTGTCACTCCTTCCTCCTCTATTTACCAGCCATCTGGTAATCTGACCTGCGGCTTGTATAACAAGCAAGCTGCAAAACCCCTCGACAAGCTGGAAGACTGGGGTGGACCATCGTAGAAATTTGTCCCAGCTGCCAACCGTAGCTGTCTCCACCAACCCATCAGGTCCGAAGATCCATTCTCGTAGCGAGGTGTCTTCTGCTCTTTTTCCGCTAAAAGTCCTCTCCACCCAGCTACTACCATCATAAGAATCCACCGAAAACCGGTTCAAGGACCATATGAGAAGCGAAGGCAAGACTATCCACTGCGTCCATCCAATGATTTTGATCAAGGCATACCGGAATCGGGATCTGTCCGGAGTAGATACTCGTAGGATCGAATAGGAGAAGTAAATGGAGGATAGCGACAGCGAAAAAGCCAGGCCGCACGCCCTGCCGCCAATATCAAAGGCCAGGGGTATCGATAGGATGATCGAGGTCAGGAACACCACAGAGGAGAATATTCGCAAGATCCACATCAGCGCAGAGAGCGCCGAGGGCGCCTTGTCGCGGACACGGCGAGGTCAGGCCGGGTCTTAGCCTTTCATAGAACGCCGAAATAGCGATGTGGCAGTTCTGCCTTCGTCTCGTACGAACAGGGGGATCTTTCAAAGGTAGGGACTGACGGGCCAGGGAAGTTACAGCGATGCGAGCTTGCGAGGTTCAGTTGTCTGTGTATTGATTTGCCCTGACATACAATGTTCTGGCATCGAATGACGTCAATGAGGGTAGTTGACCCGATTATGACTGTATGGGATTGATCTGCCTGGTTTCTGTTCGAAGATCATTGATTAAGATTAGATATCGAGCTTTTGGTCTCGTGCCGTGTAATGAGCCTCACGAAAGGATCTGGGGCTTCCAGATGTGTTTAAACAACGACGAAGGGAGTGGGTTCGCTTGAAGACACCGGTTACTTGGAAGACTGCGTTTATTAGATGTCTACTTAATGACGCATTGTTGAGTACCAGGTTTCAATACTACTGAAGCAGGAAAACATCCTGACATGAATGAGAACTTGACAGGCTGTCACGTGCCATTCATTTCGATATATTGCTACGTCTCTACTAGTCGGATCTGGACTAGCTTCTCTTCGATTATCCGTACTGTGTGTGGTAGTCTCCCTGCCTGATCATTCAACCTTTCGTTCTTCAATATAGTCGAATGTTCTTCGTTCATCTCTAGCTACTGGTCTTACATTGGAAAGTCTCTTCGACGATTTCGGCAAAGTAAGTATCTTACTGATTTAGCTCCCTGCCGACTACGAGTCCGTCCATACCCTCAACCTTAGAAACCATTCGGGATGACCTGGTATACACCTTTGCGAAGTCTCTCCGCGAACCATCTTATGTTATTGACTTGCAAATATTGCCGATGGGACAAGCGTGGGAGACTCCAGCTCCGACGCCAGGTGTGGTATCTGCATAGAGTGGTGTATTGACCGACTCGAGGGTGTCAAATAGCCAGTCCAAGACTTTTCATATTCCAGTCGATTAGCGCTGTATATAGTAGGCAGATCACTGCAAATGCTGTTACCGTTATATATAACGCCGCTGTCGCCCATACCGGGATTGGTCTGGTGGCTTTGGTTGTTGTTGTAGCTTCATATCCCAGGCTTGCCTACGCCAGCAGGTTAGGTGCCCGACTGGTTAATCTCCTGCACAAGGTAACTTTTTTTCATTGTAAGCGTCATGACCGATATTCAGGTGTAATCGGAAATAGAAGACAGGAGTACGATGGAGCCTTCAAAGTACTTAATCGAGCAAGACTAGACTCCCACAGAAATTTACTAGTACTTGACGACTTGTGGACCCCATAATCAAAAACATCTTTCGCACTGGAATCACAGACTGGCAGCGGTAATGTCAAATGACGTCTAACAGAACACCCTCACAGCGAAATCGCAAAGGCTGATGGATTCCAGCCCAAGATCGGCCTTGCTGCCTAGTATGCTTCTCCAGTCTTTCATCACAATGCTCCTGCTCCCCAGGGTGATATAGAGACTTCCAATAATCATCGGCTACTACGAAGCGTGCCTCTCCCTCCAGACGCACCCGAAGCATACGCGCAAATCTCCTTCTTCCGCAACAACGAAGTCAACAAAGCTAAACGCTCCAAAGCGGAAATTGAAGAGGACGAACAAAAGGCCGATGCACTGACCGACGAGCAGAAGGTGTTTGTTGAGAGGAACTTGTCGTTTGTTGTAGCCCGCGAAACGCAACACCTCACTAAAGATGAGTGTAGCTTCGTGAAAGGGAATGCGACGGCTGAAGAGAAGTGGTGGGCGAGACAGAACCCACCGGGTGTGCCGCCGATATTGGAATTAAGGAAGAGGTTTATGGGGAAGATATTGGTTGGTGAAGAAGAACATGGAGATGAGACCGTAAGATGGCCGCTTGTTGATGCTGTGTCTTTTTTGTCAACTAAAACGACGCCATGGATTGACTTCTCTCACGACGAAAATGAGGCTAGCCTTGTCGCTAACGGGGATCTCATAGACTTTCAAACGCTCGGAGCTTCCAGCTCACCATCATCGGGGGCCAGGCGCGATAAATGCCATGTGGATTGCAAAGAGGCCAAAGCACCCGACGACAGGTGAATTGGCTCAATCATGCTGACTTTGTATGTTGATACCTAGGCTTAATGTCGAGCTGAGCAATGATGGTCTAGTTAGCAACGTATACGATGGTTAGACGAGTACATCCGTACCTTCGGGAGTTCTATCAATTCCATTCTGGAGAGTCCAGTTTCTCAACGTCCAAGATAAATGCCCACGCCGATCGTGCGCGCCTACAATGAACCCGCGGAAGGTCTTATTTCTGCGTCCGTGCTGGGTGTACACTGCAAACTCCCCTTTCTATCCTTAACATCTAGCTCATGACCAGCAGCGACGATGATGTCTCTTGATGAATGCCTTTTCATTCGATTCTTTACGCTTCAACTCGTGAGACTTGAAATATCGATCAGCATTGTTGTAGACGTTTGACAGAAGTAAAGACATCACCACGCTGAAAACATTGATGAACCATCGTAAGGTAGCGTTGTAAATTAATTGTCCTAGCTTATGATCACGTGAGGCCCTTTAGGGTTGATGGCGGTTCGATGCCTGGATCTGGATGCCATGGATGATGGACCTTTACTTTCTAGCTGGATGTGACAAGACCAACACCGCCATCGTATCATACCATCATCATCAATGTCTAGGCACTTAGGCAACCCAGCGATAATCTCCTCTCTCCTCATCAAAGGATAAGGCGTGCAGTTACTGCTGCGCCTTCCCCTGCATTTTACATCGCTCAAAGAGTCAAATTTCGTACCACAAGGTCTACTATCCAACCAGTACGGAGGTACTACTGACTGTCAGGCCTCCCCACAGATCAATACCTTTACTTCAGGCTTCCCACTAACTAGATTAAAACTCATAAGCTGCCGATGCTGCGGCGGGTCCATGGCGTCGACTTTCCTCAGCAACAACAAGGGCTTAATCCCGACGTGGATTCATGATTATGGCATCGTGAAGCCTTGAGGAGGCTCACAGGTAGCTAATAGTCGTCTACAACGGCTGGAGCTCAACGATAGATCTCTATCCTGCGTACTGTCTCTCATGTTGGAGTTGGACAACTCATTGGTCGTTTCGTGGCGTGAGCGCATCTAAGTGCTAATGCTCATGGGACCTCAGCCGCACCGGACAGCTGCCTTAGATGCTGACCTTTCAACCTTCATTATTTACGTTTCATGCTTCCGGTTCTGTTTTCGGCTCGAGGTTCCTGGTATATCCAAGGCCTAGGGCTGTGGGCTATGCTTGCCTCGATGTCAGGCCCGCAAGGCCATTTTAGTATGGCAGTAATTCATCTCCGCTGTCGTCCGCCCAGTCCTCACCAGTCTGTATAAGAATCATCTGTTCCCTCTCGTTCTGAAGTCTCCATCAAGCAGATAATTAGCATTTCCAGATTCCCATCTTTCGAGCTCCTTCGTTCCTCCTTGCATCTATCACGGTCATTATAAAGCTTCAATAATTCCAACTCTAGTCCAACATACCAACAACTAGGCTATCTTCATCAGGATCAACAAGCACCACCCTCAATATGCAGAACAAGCTCATCTTCGGCGCAGCCCTATTCTCTGCTGTTGCCTTTGCTCAGGTTTGTCTAACATAGGCTACCCAGCCTAGTCCTTACCTCATCGGTACACTAACCTTGATCTAGGACAAGCAGTCATCTCTGGAAAAGTCGTTCAATGACTTCCTTTCCTCCGTCGACAACTCGCCTCAAGTCAGCACTGCGATTTCCGTTTTCATTACCGCCCTTCCAAGCACAGTCGTGGCCGGCATCACGAGCAACCCTGCATCCTTCTACGAGCTGCTTGCTACCGCGACCACTCTACCAACAGACCTCTCCAATGCCATCAATGCTATTCCAACACCTGCCGCGTCCTACCTCCAGAGCGCCGTATCCAAGGGCGCCGACATCGTCTCATCGGAGCTGAACATCTACGCCAGCTCCGTCATCAACGATGCTAAGTGGACATCGGCACTTAACGCAATCGACTCTGCCGTCCCGTCGTCTGTCCAATCGCTCATCGCCAATGACCCTTCATATGCTATGTCCATTATTACCGCAACCTCGCTTCCTTCATGGACCTCCGCTATTCCTTCCGATGCGGTCAACTACCTCAATAGCATTGGTAACGATGCTGCCAGCATTTTCAGTGCGAACACCGCCGGCCCCAGTGCCCCAAATACTACTCCTGCCATCACTAGCAAGCCATCTAGCGGCTTTGCCAAAGCGACTTCAGATGTTGCTAAGCCATCTGGTGGCGCTGCCAACACGACTGTCGCCTCCTTCAAGGGCGCTGCATCTTCGATGAAGGCTGGTGGTCTTGGCGCTGGTGCAGTCTTCGCTGCCATTGCTATGTGGTTCCACGTGTAGATGGAGAAGCTTCGGGCTGAGTGAGCAGAAGTGAATGGTGGTTGTTCTAGAATAGCAAGGTGTCGAGCTGCATTTACAAATCGGTCTGGGATTGAAGTGGTGTATATCATCAATAATCTAGTTGTTTGCCTCACGGCTGTCCACTCCTTTCATACAAAGGTCAATGCAATTGCTTGAACCTTGGTGAATTTTTGACCTCACCCCCTGTTTGTTCTTCTACCAAACACTACCATCAGAGCAAATCTCCGAAGCCTTTTTCCGAGTCTTTCTTGATCAAATCCACCATCCCCTTAATTGATGTTAGCATTTTGAATCAAGAGCAACACCCACCAACCTAGGGCAAACTTCATGCAGGTATTGGTTTACCTACCTTAGGCATGACAGGCAACCCATCTTCACCTCTCACATATCGAAACGGCATCTCCGTGCTCTCATGTTCATCGATTCGAAGCTCTGGGTGATCAACGTAAGGAACATCTTCCAGCCGCCCTACAAGACTAATCAACCCTCCTTCAAATATTCTCAACTTGGCAATAACCTGGGAGAAGTGAACCTTTCTGTTGGACTACCATCCGAGTCACGCGAACCGCTGTATCCGTCGTCATCTGGACCGGCCCCAGCCTTCTCCCAGTGAACCCTTTCTTTCGCAACTCGGAAGTTCTATCTGTCCTACATTACGCCTGCGCATCTACCGACAAATCAGTGAAGCACTTACCACGTGGAGGATCATCTCCTAGTCTTCGACGTCAACTCAGCTATCCAGACATGAAACACATCGAAATCTCTGACCTAGTATGCCACCAAAAAGAAAAACATCAAACCGATCCCCATCTCTGGGACTGAGCTCTTCCGTCGCCGATGGGTCAAGAAGGCATACGCGGCTTTTATCGTTCGAAAACATTTCCTCCACGCCTTGATGCGTGACTTCTAGTCCTGTCACGTCTCGCAGTTCCGACGGTAATCTTAGAGAAGCTGGGACTGATGATAGGCAGAACGCAGCTTCGGCGTCTGAAGATTCTTGCGCGATTGCGAGATACTCGAGGGTGGACCAAGGGCCTAGTTCGGGGTCGAGATGCTCAACAATGTAGGTTTTACGTGCGCTTGAAGATGTAACTGCCATGCTTTATGTTTTTGGGGGGTGGTTTGGGGAAGTAGGAGAATCTCAAAGAAACTAGGTTGTGTGATTAAAACGCAAATTACAGCACCTTCACGGAAAGTCTCCTGTCAATTGTGATACTTCAGAAGCGCATCTGTCAAACCATCGTCGCTAACTATTATTAGTGCGTCCCTGTTAAGCGAGTCGAGCTTGTCCTAAATCGTTTTTGGAAGACTACCTTAAGTTACCTAGGCACCTCAATACTCCTTCTGATTAATGAACATACTTTACAGACTCGCATTTGCACTTTCACCTGCACTCTCACTCACTCTCACTTTCACTCTCACATTGACATCGTCATTCGGTCGTGACTACTGACTATCACCAGCACTACATAGCATTTCAGGCTATCGCAACCTTAATAGCTCACGTCCTTTGTACCTTAGTGAGTATGAGCGTACTTTCACTTTGACGTCCTATCTTCGCTTTACACATTAACCAGGCAGACCCGGCTGACCTTCATCACTGCTGGCCAGTTCGTTATTCAGCTTCTTTGAGTTATCTCACGCCGTCAATTCGGCTTCTGTCACAGCGAGAAAGTCCGCTTGAGCCAGGTATGAAGACCATTGAGACTCGTCTGGATAGCCTCAATGTCGGTCCCACCATTTGACAAAAGACTCACTCTCCCCTGTTGAGCACGGGGTGAAAGTTGTCAGAAAGTGTTGTTGAGGAACGAGGGCAGCACTCTCTGATAAGGCTGGTTTCTAAGTATGGCGGCACGGGCAGCTATAGCCGAGTGTATAGGCACGGACCAGCGAAAGGGCGAAGCGCCCTTTTGACGTGTGACGTACCGCATGGTTTCCACATATAAGACTGCCATCTTGTACGAGGGGCTGTTATATTTCGTGATACTGTATGCCGAGATATCCTTTACTTTAGCCTATCCATGTCTTATAAGGTATTCAAGGTATTCAAGGTATTCCGTAAGGTAGGTGAAGTTTGAAACACGGGGGAATGACAGTAGAACACGGATAAGTATCAAACAGCTGAATTTCCACCTAATCTGCTGATTATTGAGCCTTTGGACTGAGCCCAATCTACTACATACAACTGTGTGGTTTTTCACATTGTTTTCAAGTGTATTGTGGGGCCAAAAAACCATACCGTATATATATAAAAAACCCCCCCCCCCCCCCCCCCCCCCCCTTGTGTATGAGAATGACCCCATTAGAACCGTATCTTATACCTAGTTAAGCCATATCTTCTTATTTTCCTTACGGAGTACGATACCTACTCTCAGTCTTTAGATTGTGACCCGGCGGGAGCGCTAAGTTCAGTTGCCGATCTCTCGATCTCCCCTCTCGTCCATCTGAAGAAACATTTTCCCTTCTATCCACCAGTCGAATCATCCACCCTTCACCGGATATACGAAGTACATACGCTGTACGGTATTATAGATACAGGAGGAAAGAAAGGTGGATTGCAGCAGATTGCAGATTCCCTTCAATCTTCGTTTCAAAGCCACCTGCCCATTCATCCTTTGTCACAGCTGTGAGTCCTCACCTACTGTAGCCAGCCCTTGTTCACTCTGGACCCCCACTTCTGTTCTCGCCGTTCAATGGACTGGAACCTCTACATTGGCTGAAGTTGGCAGTAAAAGAACGACAACTCCATTCACACTCAACACTCAACACCCTGCTCTCCACGAAGCTTGACTCAGACCTCAACACTCACCTGTTGCTTTTCTTATAAAGTGCCTCGACAATCAAACTTTCTCAAACGCGTTGTCCACATCAGAACAAAAGGAGAGTCGGTTACGCCTGAGCGAAGGCTATTAAATACCTGTCAACCTCGAATGACCCGAGTCATTTCATGAGCTTGAAAAAACCCATCGGTTTTCTTCTTTACGTTACACCCACGGTTTTCTCAACCGGACATACCTCCGCGCACTCAATACCAAAACTCAACCCTCCACGTCTTTTCCTACCTCAACCACCTTCAACATGAACCCGCACCAGAAGAACAAGGTGGATGTTAGTGTGAGTCATACGTTATCGAAAAGCCACTGGCACGGTTTTTGGAAATGAACATCTCTAATAACCTCCGGAATTAGTCCCTTAATGAGGAGGAGCAGAAGCTCTTCCGTCTCTACGGTAAGCTGCCCAACAAGAAGGATCTGCTCCAGAACAAGCTCAAGGTCAGTCCATCCTTGGTATCTCACATGACCGTACCTAAGACACATGTACGCTGAAGCCATATTACCACCAGGAACGCAAGTACTTTGACTCTGGCGATTACGCTCTTTCCAAGGCTGGCAAGGCATCCGAAGGCGGAGTGACGACGATTGGATCTCAGCACCCGCTCCCCGAGAACATTCCGCACTTGACCTCGCCGCTTCCGACGAATGGAACCAACGGTAACGGGCATGGCAGTGGAGGCCCGATACCAGGTGGACAAAGTGGCAGTCCTGTCAAAGAAGCTAGCTTTTTGCACCGAGAGACTAGCGTTGATGATCAACCATTGAGCCCGAAGAAAACTGTTATTGAAGACAGCATCAGTCCTCCTCCTGCAAAGGAGGGTGTACCCGTCAGATGGCAGACATGACTTGGACACTGGGATTTGAACGGCAGACGCCTATCAAAAATATGGCGCTTGATGTGCTTAACTGACTACCGATTGAGGAGGTCTTTATGGTACGATTGTCTTAACAAGGGCAAAGTTGAAGGAAACGGCGTGTATGGAGTTTTGGCGCCAAGCGAGGACATAAGGAAGCTAGGTACGGTTCGGTTGGATCAATAGGCAATATGCTCTAGCTCGGACGCTTGTTTATATCCTAATGCCGTGCAATACGATGACCTCAAAGACCAAAGTTCACATTTCTATTCCCTTCTTCGCCATCTCCATGGCTCCCTCTCTCGTCCTGTTTCCTCCAATGAAGCCACTGGCATGCACAAACACACATCCCTTGATCCCCGTAACCCCATCTAGTTCCTCATCCCGAACCCCTCTCCACGCTTCCGGCAACGCCTTCCTACTCTCAAAACTATCCTTACTCACACTCACAGCCTGAATCCTCCACTTGCTTCCATCATACGGTCCCTCGGGATAGAGCACATAGACCACCTTCTCTTCTCCCGGATTTTCATCCTCCAATGCATACAAATGATCCTTCCACGGTACCCCCTTGTCGAATATCAACACTCTGCCCTTCCCATCAAACTTCCTCCTTTGCCCATACACTTCATACACCTTTTTCCTCGCCGGCAACCAGCTTCTTGAGAAATAGTCCAGCCGCCTTGAAAACGTCGTCCCCATCAACTTCGTCGCGTCCACAAACCGCTCATCCTCCTCTTGCTGTAGCTGCTCAACGCTCTTGCCCGCATCATCCTCCCAGTGGTCATTCAAATCTCCCACCAGGCTCCCCAGATTTATGCCACCATCATAGAACCTCTTCCGCACCCCTTTAACCTCCGTAGGATCATACACGCTAATTCCATTATCGTGCGCATCCAACGCCTCCACGAATTCCGCATACACCTTTTCCCATAGCACCTTCACCTCTTCGCTCCGCTCATCCAGCCCCGTCCTCCGCGCAATTATCGCCTTCCCAAAATGCAGATATACCAGGCCCGCGGAACTCAGTTTCGTGTTTCGAGAAGGGAAGGTGGTGGTGAAGGTGCGCTGGTGGTGGTCATAGCGGTTTGCTGAGGGGGAGTATTCGCCGCCAACGTCGACGACGGTATGGCAGTTCGATAGGAGGGAGGGGTCACGGGTGCGGACGAGACTACTAGGATCGTAGGTTGGGAGAGTGCGAAGGAGGTAGATTGCTAGGGCTTCATCGGCGTGGAAGTGGCCGCTGTGGAACGGGGATTAATGGGAGACTTGGAAAAGCGAAGGGAGAGGGGAGGAGCTTTACTTATGGGTTCCGATCAAGGGCGGAGAGGTTTTGAGGCGTTTGGCAGCAGTTTCGGACATCTTGACAAGGTTTCGGAGCATGGATAAAGTATGTAGCTCGAGGGGGGGGGGTTCCGATTGTCGCGCAAAATAAAGAACACTGGATGGGGCTAGCGTCGCCGTAGGGGGCATGCGCCTTGCAGGCATGCAGGACATGATTGTAACTCTCTGGACACAGTCGCATTCGTTAATCCTTCTCACTACGCAAATCGTAATTCGAGTCCCCCTTTGAACTATAAGAACGATTCCACTCACAGCATTAGGAGTGTGCTCACGCTCTGAAGATCCCCGAGCTCTACCCGGAGCCTGCAGCTCATCCTACAATCTTCTGACAGTCGCTCTCTTCTTGACCGAATGAAGACATATCCAAGGTAGCAAAGGGCATACCGTCCTCCTGGATCACTGAAAGAGTTATAACAGTCTTACGTGAGGCTTTAAAGCGGATCGTTAAAAGCTCTTCCGAATGCGTCTCTTTAACGGATTGCTCGGGCGGCGGATGACTGGAACCAGTCTGCTAAGGACTCCGTTATGGCTGGGCATACTATTGCTCTGGCCCACAGCCTCGATAGCAGATAAGACAGCGGCCGACTACTATGTCGAATCTCTGCCTGGACAGCCAGAGGGTCCACTGCTTACGATGCACGCTGGGTAAGCCAAAGTGAATATGCCTCCGGGTTTTGCATGAGCTAACCAGGAGAAAAGCCATATCGAGGTAAACCATGAGCATAACGGCAACATGTTCTTCTGGCACTTTCAGAACCGCCATATCGCCAATCGAAAACGAACCGTAATCTGGCTGAATGGTGGGCCCGGCTGCAGCTCGATGGATGGAGCTTTGATGGAAATAGGTCCTTATCGACTAAAAGATGAGGAACATTTGGAGTACAAGGATGGCTCCTGGGACGAGTTCGCAAATGTCCTCTTCGTCGACAACCCAGTGGGAACGGGCTTTAGTTATGTCAATACGGACAATTATGTGCATGAACTCAAAGATATGGCTGATCAGATGGTGATCTTCTTGGAAAAGTTCTTTGCGCTGTTTCCAGAGTATGAGGCCAGCGATGTGGGTTATAAGAGGTGTAGGTAAATGCCACATCTGCTAATTCGTGCATAGATCTACATCGCTGGTGAATCTTACGCTGGACAGCATATCCCATATATAGCACAAGCTATCATCGACCGGAATTCTTCACCGATCAAGCACAAGTGGAACCTATCCGGGCTATTGATCGGTAATGGCTGGATATCACCAACCGAACAGTATCACGCCTACCTAGACATGGCCTACAAGTCTGGCATTGTCCAAGGCGGCTCTGATACCGCCAGGGAGCTCGAGGCATTCGAGGCCGATTGCACCAATGAGCTCAACAAACCTGGAGCAATTGACCACGTTGACATCTCACTTTGTGAGAATATCTTGGTCCAATTCCTCCGCTTAACCCAGAAGGACGGCCGTTGCGTCAACATGTACGACGTTCGCCTCGACGACACCTACCCAGACTGCGGCATGAATTGGCCTCCAGACCTAACGAGCGTAACCCCCTATCTCCGCCGCCCGGACGTCGTCAAAGCCCTCAATGTCAACACCGACAAGAAAACCGGCTGGACTGAATGCGCCGGAGCTGTAACCGGGCAGTTCAAAGCCGCCAAGTCTAAACCCTCTATCACGATGCTCCCAGGCCTTCTAGAACATGTCCCCGTCGTGCTGTTTTCTGGCGACCAAGACCTCATATGCAACCACCTCGGTACAGAACAGCTCATTCACAATATGGAATGGAATGGCGGCAAAGGATTTGAGATTTCCCCCGGCACGCTGGCTCCCCGGAGAGACTGGACCTTTGAGGGGGAGCCAGCGGGCATATACCAGGAAGCGCGAAATCTCACTTACGTCCTCTTTTACAATTCCTCGCACATGGTTCCCTTTGACTATCCACGGCGCTCGCGAGACATGCTTGACCGCTTCATGAACGTCGATATCGCCAGCATCGGCGGCACGCCCGCGGATTCGCGCATCGACGGCGAAAAGGGCGTGGAAACGAGCGTGGGCGGACATCCCAACAGCACAGCGGCCGAGCAGGCGGAGAAAGACAAGCTGGAAGAAGCGCGGTGGGCCGCCTACTACAAATCCGGTGAAGTCGCCCTCATCGTCGTCATTATCCTCGCTAGCGCCTTTGGCTGGTACGTCTGGCGCGACCGCCGCCGCCGCGCAGGCTACCACGGCCTTTTTGGCGGCTCTGACAGCCAACTCCTTCCCAGCGGCATGGGGCTGGGTGGGCATAGCAGAAGCGGCAGGAACGGGAGGGATGTCGAGGCGGCGGATTTTGACGAGAGCGAGCTGGATGATCTGCATGTTGTGGAGCCGAGGGAGGAGGGGGAAGGGGCGGCGCAAGAGAGATATAGTCTTGGTGGGGATAGTGACGAAGAGGATGAGAAGGTTAATGGGCATGCTAACCGGAGGGTCAGATAGAGAGGGGGGGGGGAGGGGGTTAAAAACATTGCATGGCCATGGCAATGGAAATGGAGGCGTTTATATCTATGCATGAGGTTGTACCAGCGAGCGCCATGGATGTGTCTTTGGGTGCAGCTAAAATAGCTATTGCTCAAAAGAAAGTTCCATCTACGTGCATGAGAAGTGGCAGAATGTTTCACATTACCAAAGTGGCCCAAGCATCCTCGCACTTGATGAAGAAATAGATTTTGGGGGGGAATCTTGTAGATGAACTTTGGGAATTGCAGACAGAGCTGGCATTGGACCAACACCACAGCCTTCGAGATTTTCTGCACCGGCGTTAAGCCGCTTCCTCGAACTACGCTGCAGTTCTGATGTAGATTTCTTCTACTCGACTATGGAAATGATGTCCCTTGGCTTTTACATCCGCAGTGCCTTCCTAGCAACGTACTACTTCCTCATGAAAGACGCCTCACCTAACGCCTTGCCATGGTATCTACCTAAAACTTCCTAGCTTCTTTCGTCTTCCTTCCAACTTTCTTAACATCCTCTTCCTCCAAATCACCTCTTTGTCACCTTCGGCCTCGGCTTGCACTCATCCTGCTGCACCGCATGCAACATGACCTTGTTCTCCATCTGCGGCGTATGCGCCGAGTACCCCTTGCTCCAATCATAACTCACCGCATACGCAAAAATATTCCCCGTCCGGTTAAACCCCGTGCTCGAAATCGTCCCCCCGGTCTCCGGATACCCTTTTAATCTGTGCTTGGCGTCCTTGTCCCAGAAGTGGAAGGTGCCGTCCGAGCCGGCGGTGCTAAAAGTGCCGTGCACAGGGTGGAAGCTGATGGCGTTGACGGAGTAGACGTTGGAGACGTCGCGCTGCGTTGGGGGGGTTTGACGGTGGCATTTGAAGCTGAAATTGGCGGAAGAGTCTTTCTCTTCGACGTATTGGATGGCGCAGCGGCCCTCGATGCTGCCGACTGCGAAGCCGGAGGCGTCACTGAAGCAGGAGACGACGCGGGTTTGCCATTTTAGCGGGGATTGCATTGTTTTGTAGATTTCTGTGGGTTTCTCCAGGTTTACGATGTTAATGTAGCGGTCTGCGGTGGCAATGACGAGTAATTGGTTCTTCACGTCCATGCTGTATACGCGTTCTTGGCAGTTCAGCGAGGCGACTGGGGTCGATTGTCGCAAGTCCCAGTACTTGACTGTTTTGTCCCAGGACCCGGTCACAAGGACGGGGGTAGCTTGCCCGGGGACATCGACGAAACGGGCACAGCGGATCGGCTGATCATGGGCGGCGACTTGAACGGCTGCTGCGCCAGGAGTTCCGAGATCGAGGAGACGGGCAGCTTTGTCGGCACCAGCGCCGACGACCTTGGTGCCGTCCTGTAGGCTGATTAGCAACGACAGCTTTGGTTATGGGTGGAGGACAGCTGCCTTTGACCAGCAGCAGCTTAAGACTGGTTGTTCGTGCTCAAAGAGAGTCTTTCCTTCGCTCCCTCCTTGGGCGTTGATCTCGTATATGCGGACCTTTTTGTCCCAGGAGGCCACTGCTAGATGTTCTGATACTGGGGAGAACGAAAGATCTGAGATGCCATCATCTGGCGGTGAGGCGAGGGGAACATCCTTAGAAATGTCACCGTTGGTATTGTTTGCGGAAGCTGCAGTGGACGCGTTGCTGCCAAAGAGAGACATTGTGCAGACTGTGAAGGAGACGAAAGGCTGAGGTAAAAGAAGAGGATCTCAATCCGACGGGATGAGAGACAACAGCATTGTCTTGAACCACCGCCAGTTTTCGCAGTCAACTTCAGGCGTCAAAGCTTCAACACGCGCCTGAAGCTCGACTATCCCGCATTAGTCGTAGTACCACTCAACCTCGCTAAGCCCTACCGTACTGAGCGTACTACTTAAGTTAAAAGATTTCTTCCAGCTTCACTTCCCTTTTTCTTCACTCCCCGCTCAAGGAATCGCAATCAAAGCTTACAAACAGATCTTCTCTTTGTGGGGAAGCATCACTCCGTACAAACTGCTTTGGGAGAAAGTCCCCGGACATCTCTTCGTCAGAAGAGAACGCGGAAACGCGCCGCCATAAAAGCAACCTTCGCGGCTTACCCCAATTCCCACCTCCCTCACCCTCTTAACCCCCTTCCCTGGCCGTTCGCACTCCCTCAGTCTCTCTGCCTTGAGACTCATCGGCTGGGTCTGCTCGAAGACCGCATGGACGATGATATGAGTCCGCGCTTTGGGCTTTTGGCTTGCTTTTGAGGACTAGGTGGGGCTGTTGGGGAGGAGGTCGGGGTTGTGGCTTTCCGGTTTGAGGAGAGGGAACCAGGTGGGTTTGAGGAAATTTTCGTCGAGATGGATAGATATGCGATTGCCTTTTTCGTCTTCCCTGCTCCTTGGAGTGGGAAGGAACGAAGTGGGTAACTCGATGGGGCTTATTCTTGAGGCGAGGAGTCCCCTTCTTTTTCAATTTCAAAGAGTCCGTCCTCGGGTCTCCTCTTGGCTTGGCTCTGTACTGTCTTCCAAACGCAAATGGAGCCAGCGAAAGGAGATGGTGAGGAATGCTTGGTCGGACAAGCCGGGTTCTCAAAGGCTGTTCAGGTGATGATATAACAATCATAGAGTCAAGCACTTAGGCGCTCCGCAAACCCTACGTGGTGTCGGAGCGCCGCTGAAGACCACGATATGCGTTATGGTATCTGATGAACATTGGAGACCAATTAGGAGCCAGCGTCGAGGATTTGCGTGGCTCATCAGACCCAATCTACTATAGTCTTGTAGCACTCTGTGCTTGCCAAGTGCTAGATGTTGCATACCCCAAGGACCCTATTCAAACACTCCCAAGTTCCAATTCGCGACCTGTGTGAGGCCAGGTGTGTTTCCCCTCGGACCCTTGGCGGGATTTATCTCACCAAGATCAAGCGAAACGACGTGTGATGCGGGGATTTATCTAGCTATCTATTATGCTTCGTGCTTACAACCTATATGCTTTTAGCCCATACAGTGCCTCCCAGTAAACTGATGTGTCTACCTGCTTTCCTATACTTCCCCGGCTGTTCTGGGTAGACCCTCTCCATGCCGATCTACTGAATCTTCAAGTCTTTGACCTCCAACGGATGCTTACGTCTCTAAGCCTCTCCACGTCCCTTCTTTGCCAGAAGGTTTAGTGCACTCCCTGCCAGAATGAATCCCGCCTGATCCTTACTAATCGTATGCCTACACCGCACCAGCACCTCCCCTCCACCCCTGTTTTCCACCTTCAGCCTCACCACGCCCTTCCCACCAGCCTTCAACATCTCCCATAACCCCACCGTACTCACCACATCCCCCGCCCCGATGCTGTCATAGTCCTCCGAATTTCCAAACGTAAGGGGGACGATTCCTTGTTTCTTGAGATTCGTCTCGTGGATTCTCGCAAAAGATTTCGCAAGCACGACCCTACAGCCAAGATACCGGGGTTGAAGCGCAGCATGTTCGCGGGCGCTGCCTTCGCCATAATTGGACTCGGCAACGACAAGCCATCCTTGTCCCTGGGACCTCCATTTTGCTGCTAACTCCGGGATCCCGGTTTTTGGCGTGCCGGGTTCGAAGTGATCATAAGCTACATTGGTCTCGCCTGTCTCGGCGTTGACGGCGCCGATGAGAGTATTAGCGCTAATGTTGGGAAGGTGGCCTTTGTATTTTAACCACGGGCCGGCCGCGGAGATGGTATCGGTCGTACATTGACCGCGAATTTTGTAGAGGACACGGAGGCCCACTAGGTCGCCTTCGGGAAAAGGGACAAATGGCTCGAGGACCGCGAGGCGATCGGAGGTTGGCGATATGATAATGGGGGTTGAAGGGGATGAGACACCGGGTGTGGGTTCGAGAGAGGGGGAGCCTTGAGCGAATCCGGAGGATGGAAGCTCAGAGCCCTGGGGAGAAGAGAAACGAAAAGGGGTGCCAGAGGGGGTGGTTAGAGTGTCCGTCATGGGGTTGAAAGTTGTTGAGCCGGCATAGGACATAGCCGTGACAATTTCGGGAGAGGCAAGGAAGTTCATGGTGGCGGGATTACCGTCATTACGGCCTCTGAAATTGCGATTGTAGGAAGTGAAAATAGCATTGGATCCGCCACGCGAGACGCCGTCGGTACGCTTCCACTGGCCTATACAGGGGCCGCAAGCGTTGGCTAGGACAGTGCCCCCAGCGGAGGAGAAGGTTTCGAGGGTCGAGTCGCGCGAAAGGGTAGCGCGGATTTGCTCGCTTCCGGGGGTAATGAAGAAGTCGGATTTTGGAGTGAGGCCAGCGGCTGATGCTTGCTTGACAAGATCTTCGGCTCGGGTCATGTCTTGGTAGGAGCTATTCGTGCAGCTGCCAATAAGACCAGCACCGAAATTTTCGGGCCAATTGTTAACTCTGACTGCGTCCTTGAATGTTGAAAGGGGTGTCGAGAGATCCGGCGTAAAGGGGCCATTGATATGGGGCTCGAGCGTCGAGAGATTTATAGTGACGATATCGTCGTAAGATGCGCCTTCATCGGCGAGAAGAAGCCTAGAAGATTCAGCAGAAGAAACGATGTCCAAAGCAGCATTCGCCACAGGGCCTCTATGTGTCGACTCCAGATACGCGATCATGCTCCGTGTGAAAGGGAATATTGATGTTGTGGCACCTACTTCCGCACCCATATTGCATATCGTAGCCATACCCGTACAGCTGATGGTTCTGACTGCATCGCCAAAGTATTCGAGAACAAATCCAGTACCACCTCGTACAGTCAGAATTCCTGCAAGCTTCATGATTACGTCTTTCGGGGTGGCCCAGCCGCTCAATTGGCCCTCGAGCTTCACACCGAGGATCCTTGGGGCCTTCAGTTCCCACGGAGCGTCGACCATGGCGTCAACAGCATCTGCACCGCCGACGCCAATGGCAATTGCACCCAGGCCACCAGCGTTCGGCGTATGGCTATCTGTTCCAAGCATCATCAAGCCGGGAGCGGCATAATTCTCTAAAACGGTCTGGTGGATGATGCCAGCACCTGGTGGCCAGAACTCAATCCCATATTTCTTCGCCGCCGACTCTAAGAAGTCGAATACTTCTTGGTTTCCGGTAATTGATGCGGGTAGATCAACGTCCGCTCCTCTTTCTCCAACAATCATGTGATCACAATGGATGCTTGCTGGAACCGCTGTAGATGGCAACCCACAGGACATAAATTGTAGCAGGGCCATTTGTGCAGACGCATCTTGCATAGCCACTCTATCTGGCTTGAGTTTGAGAGTGGCATTGCCCCTGATCTGAGCGCCATTTTGCGTGTTCGATAGTAAGGATTCTTCAGGGTTTTCCAGATGCGAGTAAAGGATCTTCTCAGCAAGAGTCAATTTTCGACTTGTGCCCAGGACTTTCCGGACGTCTCGGAGCCTAGCTAGAATCTTGGAGTATGGTGGTGTTCGTGAACCGACGTCAGAATTGGTGGGAATCTTTGGTTCTGCCTCAGTAGCAAGGAATCGTCGCTGGAGGGCATGACGATGCGGGGCACTTCTGGCGTTCTAAAGCTATTTAGCAAGATATTAAGGAGACTGAATTCTAGGGATCTCACAGACTTTCAGCACAGTAGTGGCCTTGAACTGCGCCCTCAATAGTTGCATGATTCAGATTACGTTCGATCAAAGTTCGGAGAAAAGTCGGCTTTTAGAGGACACAGCTCGCCAAGGCCTGGTGCAAAGACAAAAGACACATCATAGTAGTCCTTTCTCACACTATGTGTTCAATATGTCAAGAAAGTTTACGGTTTAATCCAGTGTATATCTTTAGAGCAAATAGCCAATGAATCTACTTGTCTCTCTTCCTAAAGATCAGAACTAAATTTTTCAGATCCAGAATTTAATATTTCACCAGAATCTCAAGCCTCCTAGTCAAAGCTTGATTTTTTGGCAACCGACCTCTTGAAATCTCGTAAGTGAGAGGTAGTCAAGGGCAGTATCAGAATCCGTTACCGACTAGGAACTTGAACGCCGGCTGAAAAGACTGCTGGGCGGTATAGTGCAAATTGATCGAATGTCCCATACTGGCAGGCTGGAAATAGGAGAATTTTGACGACTTTGAAAATAGACCACCAGCCATGGCCGGAGGCGACTGTTCCACACTGAGCGTTGATGCAGAAGACATCGTTCTCCGCGCCAGTAATTACGAAGACTGGTCCAGTATAGGCCGATGCTGTTTTTGTTGAAATATGCTATACATACCTGAATAGGATTGTTCCAAAGTGTATTCACATTTTGGCCGATTCGTCAATCAACAGTTTTCAGACCCACACCAAGCGAGAAAATTCTCCCAAGACCCAAATCATCCTCGGTATTGAAATTCAGAAGGAAAAGTCGTTGGTCGAATGAGCTAGGTGGACCATAGAAGTAGCTACGCCGGCCATCCTTGGAAGACATACTCATATAGCCCAGCCAAAGTCCGGCGACTCTTGGGGCGTACTTTGAAGCAGGATACAACGTAGTCTGGTTGACGCTGGCTGCAGTAGGAGCTACACTATTTCCGAAGCCAGTAAGTATAATGGCTGCGAAGTCGCTTGGACAATCGGCCGCCATACAACCTCCGAGGATAGGACCATGCGAATGACCAACGAAGATGACCTTTGAGAGTGCTTTTCCTGCGATCCCACCCCTGAGTTTAGCGCCAGCACTAGCTGATGAAGGACAGCTTCTTCCAGAAAGATCTGCAATTGGGTTATGAGATATGGGTGCGTGGAGTTGCCGTCTCCGAGGCGATCGATCGACAGTGTGGGAAAGCCTTGCGCGGATGCAAAGGCAATCCATGAGTATGCATCCCATGATATCCGACAGGATAGCTCAAGCCAGACCAATAGAGTTTGTTATAAGTAACGCCGTGCACCAGCACCAACAGTTGGATGGTTTTTGCCCGGCTAGCGATATTGACTTGGGGTGCACAGTATCGGGCACTGAGCTGAAACGTTCCGCGGGTAGATTGGACTGGATAAGGCTCATTAGAACCTATTTGATAGATCAAAGCGTCCACAGCATTGGGATCGCTGTAGTTGAAATTTCCGGGTATAGGGAAGACATTGTTCGAGGCCCCAGCCGTGATGGGGATGACTAGATCAGTGCAGGGTGGATTGGCTTCACAAAGACGTAGAAGGATCTTGATAACAAGAATATGAATGAGAGAAAAGGTCCTAGGTAAAGGCATTCTGGTTCAGGTTTTTAGAAAAGGAGGTCAGCTTGGTTCGAGCACTTTGGAACTGCAAATCAGCTTGACAGAAATTTGTGAAATGAACAAGGTTTGCAGGAATTGGGACATTGAGTCCTGCTTCAAAGGGCAAGTAGCGGCACCTTATCATTCCACCCAGGTGAATTTGATAACAAATGATAGTATTATGGGAATAGTGAAGGGCGGTAAGATATGATCTGAGAAGAGATTTCTTATAGATGAATGTATAGACCGTATATTGGCCTTATGTTCCTCTAACTGGGAATATAACCCTTATGGCTATAGTAAATTATACGCCGGACGCTTCTAGAAAAGCACGTAGGCGTAAATTCTGTTAAATGATAGAAGAATAGTAATATATAGTAATATATAGTAAGAACCGATAAAGAATGATGAGGCTGATAAGGGAATAGTGGTAGATACGCGAAGATGATGAGTGTAAGCTACTATACTCCTATTCGTCTCGGAAGTATCTTTGTATAATGGCCCAGTAGTGAATCTCCTTTCTTTCTATAACGCCTCTGAATGAGAAGTCGTTTATGAAGAGATCTGAATGTTACCTTTGATATTCGGCCCTGGATTCCGGGTTGAGAGAGTTCTTCTAAGGTATAATAGTTTTGAGTGTCTTAATTTGATGTGTTGTATAACGAATATATGATAGTCGTGTGATGATAGAGCAATTTCGAGCAGAGGGATGGGATTTAGGAGCAGTCATGGAATTTAGAAGCTCGGATTCCGGTGGACGGTAAAGAACACCTCACATACCTCCTGTATATCACCTAGTAGAAAGCTGGCACGCAGGACAGACATTTGTTCAAGGTCAGGTCACAGTTTGTACCAAATTTAGACTTCAAGAACCCACATCTTAAGCCAGCCGTCGAAACATTCAAGACGAACAAAGATCATATAGTTCAAGTCATCGATGAGAGGTTACCTATGGTTGAGGCAGTACATTTAGTTACGGTCTAACCTAGAAAGCCATTGGACATGTCACCATGGATACATACAGTACCTATTCGTAGTCCAGCTGATGGGTTTGAACCTGCAATCGACTTGGACGTCGCTCCAGTATTTGAAGTATATCAGGCAGAGAGTAGCCTTCACTCGTTTACAGGTAAGTTGATAAGCGTCTATGGCGTAGCCAAGAAAAGTAGGTCACACTCGAAAGGATTAATTGGTACTAATAAGACAGCAGGATGGGGATAACAGAAAACGCCATTTGATGCGTCAGAATTTCCACCGCTGACTTCTAACACCAGTCTATAACATTCTGCAGCTGCCCATAGCACAAGCCATCACCCGAGGAAGAGCAAAGAATCGAAACATAGCTTTGCAGTGTCGCCAGACATGCATAAGACTTCTATCAAATCGATGTCTTTGTAGATATTCTATACACAGTTTGCAATATCTATCAGGAACGGACCAGGAATCTACAAAGCCACAGCAAGACCAACGATTGAAATGAGGACGGCCGCGAAAGAGCCAATGTTCTTCGTGGCAGCGCCGGTGAATTTGGGAGGAGTCGTCGATCCTCCGGGGCCTTTGGTCGCAGATGGGAGGATTGGTGAGCCAGTAGCCGCTGGACTGGTTGCGGAGCCGGCGCCTGAACCGGACGGGGAGGTCCCAGTGGGAGCAGCGGTACCAGTTGCAAAGCCAGTGGAGCCAGCGACGCCAGTGGAGCTACAGAGTATCAGTCTAACATTACCTCCAGACGGATGCATCTTCTTATTTCTTACCTAATTGCTGCAGTTTTCGTGCAAGAGCAGACGGTGTCGTAGTAAGTAGATATATAGACGACAGGGTACGGTGCTCCGGTTCCGGAGGCGGAGCCTAAGCCGGAAGCCGATGCCGAAACAGAACCTGACGCAGTGGAGGAGCCAGATGATGAAGCAATTGCTACACAATCACCAGATAAGCCGAGGATCGAGGTGTCTCGGATTATAAGAGAATCATGACTTACAGACGGTCTTGCCAGCGCTCTTGCAGGTGCTTGCGTACGCGTCCAAAGCAGTTTGGGTGTTATCACCGCAAATCTTCTTGATAGCTGCTTGTACCTTGGAGGAGTCTGTGCCGCAAAGGGTGGGGAGATCAGCTGGGCTTTGGAAAGTGCTGGAAAATGTGTTAGGAAACCCTTCACAGTTAAGGACAAGACGTTCTTACTTGAGAGCTGCCAAAAGACATGCTGGGGGAGCAGCAACGGCCACCTGAGCAGTCACGGCGAAAAGCGCGAGGAGAATGGTAGACTTGGTGAACATTTTGGAAGTTGAAAAGCGATTGGTAGAGTTGATTATGTTGCGAAGTTCAAAGGCGAGTATGAGCGAGCGTAGTTGGAAAAACGAAACGTGAGCGCGTGGAAAGAGAAACTGTATGCTAAAGAGCGACTGTGGTCAAATAAAGAAATCGTTGAAGTTGTCGAGTGTCAGAAAGAGCGATGAAGAGAAGAAGAGGATTTGCAACAGAGTGGCCCCCTGGAACGTGTCAGGAGAAAGGCGCTAAGGTAAGGTACTGAGAGATCCCTGTCTTGCGTTAATCTAGCGTACCTCCAAAAATAACACACACGTAAAGTCTTCCGAGTCAACAAAACATATCATCTCTACATTCTTCACATTCACTATTACTATCCAACCTCATCCAGGTTGATTCAACGAATCAAAAGATTAGGCAGCTACTTCTCACGGAATGAGATCTTCCCTGTGCAGGATCTCCGAACCCTTTGTGTGTGATATCCTTTCCCTTGCAGTCCCGTTCGGGGCCTTTCGGGAAAGTAGCTTCTCTTTGCTATTCGGAGACAATTGTAGGGAATAGCCGAAAGGGAAGCGTTCAAGAGAACCCATGCTTAGTCCAAAAGAACTCAACCACCAGTAGCTTCCCTATAGAAAGAGATACTCCCATTCGCGCCTGCAGTGGCGAATCCTTCGTTCTTGCCTGTCTTCGGCAGCCACTTGACGCTCCATAGCGTCTTCTCAGTTTCCGTGTGGGTGGCTACGCATGTACGTTGATCGATGGACCATACCTTTACCTTGCCATCAAATGCTCTGTGACTGTAATCAGTTGCCCGCGTCTGAATCTGAAATTCAGGAGTTTTACCCGCTCAATAAATATTCGCCAGTGTCGCTCCAATCGAGAGAGAATATCCAGGCGTTGTGACCCATGAGGTTGGCTATTTGTTCGCCGGAGGATACGTCGTAGAGCGCGATGACCTTCGAGTCCCCGGCCGCAGCGAGTAGTCTACCTCCAGGGGAAAATGCAACTGCGCGCACAGGCTTGACTAGACCTAAAGGGAAATTAGCAACCTAATCCAGTAGACAAGACTTCACCAAACTGACCTGGCAATGAATGGTAAAGGCGTCCTGTGTCATTATTAAAGATGTAAACGCCTCCATTCTCATGCCCGGAAGCAGTGAGTCTTCCATCTCGAGACTTGGAAATCGTTAGAATTCTATACCGGAAAATAGATTTACAGCATACAAGATCTATAGACAATCCAAAGCTACCCTTCGTCTCGAATTCTCGGATTTTCGCTCGATTTGCAAGATTGTCCCACACGTTGATATGTCCATCCATCGAAGTAGCAGCGAGATATTGGCCGTCTTCTGATAATGCTATGGCCCACATCTCACCGGCCTTGTTGCCATCTACCTCTTATCAGCATCACGGACTTTGCATCTGTAGAGCAGAAGACTCGTACCTACAATTGATCCCTTCTCGGCCCAGTGCTCATCCTGATTCGTCCAAACAGTGACTTCCCCTCCGAAGCCTGCGCTTGCAAGTATAGATCCGTTTCTACTTGTAGCCAAATGATGGCACCCTAGCTTGTGTGCTCTTTCTAGGGTTTGAGCAAGTGCAAAGTTAGGCTCGGTAGTTGAGTGGACTTTGAGAGCGGATGACCCTGCGGCAGAGATGATCTGATTTGGGGTGACCGCTAGCGAGTATATGTCGGTGATATGGGCTATTTGGTAATCAGCATCTACATCAGACATCCCATCCTGCTTTTTGGAATCAAACCATTATCGATCGCATGGGTCGTCAGGTATTGCTTCGACTAGGTAGAGTCAAACCGAATTTCCTTAACCGCACAACTGTTTCTGAGCATACCATTTCTGCACAAGTTTTGCGAGATACTATCTAACGTAGCCCTTATCTATGAACAACTAGTATGGAGTGATGCTGCCTGTGGTTGTATGCATGATGACATTGTCAAGTGCTGGAGGAAAAGTCTTACGATTAGCGAATCTCCAATACGGCAGAATTGGCATCAGGCTTTTCTAGTAAAGATGTGATGTACAGCTGCGCCGTCATAAGTTGGTTGTGTTGTGGTAATACATGAGGTCAGTAGGTCATTCAATCCGCCAAACACTGCCTTTGTTCAATTGCTAGAGCTTCCATCGCCGGGACTGTCTTCCTCCTTGCCCTAAACGCCCAGGCCATGCTTTAGAGGCGCTATACTGCGAGTCCAACCAATGTATTAAGATTTAAACCCCATCATCCTGTTCCTTCGTCCCTAGTGAATCCTTTCCCTTCCACATATTTTTAATCTCTACGCGCAATGGATTAGCCTCTCAATTAGTACCTTCAGCCTGGAACGCGAACTACCTGTTACACAGTACGGACACAATAGATGTGCTCTCTTGACCTTGCCGCATGCAGAACATTTACTGAGAGCCGTCACGTCTTTCAGAGCCTTTCCCGCCATGAATCTTTGGCGCTTTTTTCTGTGCGATGTCTTCTTTTTTGGCACCGCTCGTAAGATGGACTCCCACAGCTCAGACAGTATCGGAGGGACGTTAAGGCTGATTGATAGGGGTATTGCGAGCGGGAACCCGAACAGTGATCGAGCGATTTGTTGGGGAAAAAGAGCCGCCCTTGATCGGAGCGTAGGGGTGGCACTCGATGATACTTGTAAATTCGAGAGCACCGAGGGAAGGATAACCTGACGCAGCGCCATGCTTGGTGTCCAGCGGCCACGGAAAGTTATATGGAGATCACTAGAATTCCATCCAGCGTTTCATTGGAAGTGCATGTCGTTGCTGGGTAATTAATGTAATCTAAATCGAGCTAGCGGCCTGCAACGCGCTACCCCTAAAAGTTTGGCGAAACGGCTGGAGCCTCTTGCTAGATATATCTCAATAGTATTTCAGGATCAGATTTACTCTCGGAATCAATTACATAGCTGTCCTTGAATACCCTTGAACCACCAAATACTGCCCATGGCGAGTGCGAATGTGATGTCGACCCCTCAAAACCCTGTGATGCCCAAGAGCCATGTTGGCTTCGACAGCATCACTACTCAGATTGAGCGCAAGCTCCTAAAGAGAGGGTTTCAATTCAATGTCATTTGTGTTGGTATGCTAGACCCTGCTAAGTGCTTTATTTCGATTTACTGAAAGTCGACATAGGTCAAACGGGGTTGGGGAAATCGACGTTAATAAACACCATATTCGCATCTCACCTCATTGACTCCAAAGGCCGTCTAACCCCCTCCGACCCTGTGCGAACGACCACAGAGATTCAAGCGGTATCACATGGTAGGGAGCATAGTTTTGGTGTGGGTAAATGCTCTGCTAAGAGACCCGACAGTGATTGAAGAGAATGGCGTTCGCCTACGGCTCAACATTGTGGACACTCCTGGCTATGGTGATCAGGTCAACAACGACAGATGGTATGATGAGAAGTCCACAATGCTTGAAGTTTGAAGCTTGAAGTTAACAAGCTGCAGCTGGGACCCTATTGTCAAGTACATTAAGGACCAACATTCAGCATATCTGCGAAAGGAGCTTACAGCACAGCGAGAGCGCTATATTCAAGATACCCGTGTACATTGTTGCCTCTTCTTTATTCAGCCGTCGGGTCATGCGTAAGTCTTCTATCACATAGGTACGCATCACCATTAGCGCTTCAGAAGCTAATTATAATTCAGTCTCAAACCAATCGATATTGTTGTCCTCAAAAAGCTCTCCGATGTCGTCAACGTTGTGCCAGTAATAGCCAAGTCCGACTCTTTGACTTTAGAGGAACGCATGGCATTCAAGGAGAGAATCAAGGAGGAATTCGCTTTTCACAACCTCCGAATGTATCCCTACGATAACGATGAGCAAGACGAGGAAGAGCGCGCCACAAACACCGCGATTAAGGACCTTATCCCCTTCGCCGTCGTGGGTTCCGAGAACTCGATTGTCGTTGGTGGGCGCCAAGTACGAGGCCGCCAAAACCGCTGGGGTGTCATAAATGTCGAAGACGAGAACCATTGCGAGTTTGTTTCGCTAAGAAACTTTCTGACTCGCACACATCTTCAAGATCTAATTGAGACTACATCGCAAATCCACTACGAGACGTTCCGCGCGAAGCAGCTTTTGGCACTGAAAGAAAATAGTTCTGCTGCTGGAAACATGGGGAGCAGACCGATAAGCCCATCTACGGAACGGGAGCTTAGCAGACAATCGCAGAGGATGACGATGAACGGCTACTAGAGAGCGCAATAATTTCTTGCATTCCATGGAAGCAATAAGCGCGCCTCGAATGACGGGAGAGATGCGTAATTCTGTCGACATTCCCAATGTAGTATTTCAGCGCGGCTGCGTTACCAGTACCTTTTCGTTACACGTCCGTCTGTGGGGAGATACCAAAAGGTGTTAAGCTTGAAGAATGTATTTCACCAGCGCATGGTTCACCTTGTGAATTGGGAAACGTCTGTTCTATATGATCTCTGATATGGAGATTCGCTATGCCTCGACGACCATGTGATCTATCCTTTCCAAGTCTAAAAATTCTACAGTGCAATCGCGTTGCTATCTCCCTCTGCCTCATTGTACCTCCCCCCCAAACCTACCACCATCCACAATCCACTCCACCACCTCCTTGTACGCCGTCTCTAGATTATCATTTACAACGATTTTATCATGCACGCCCGCCTCCTTCGAAAACGCCATCTCCGCTTCCGCCTGTTTTAGTCGCTTCTGCACTGCCTCTTCGTTATCGGTCTTTCGGCCTCTGAGGCGTTGTTCTAGAATATGGAGGGAAGGGGGGGATAGGAAGAGGAAACGGGCATTGAGATCGCTTTTCTTGACTTGCTTAACGCCCTATATCGTTTGAGAGAGCAATATCAGCATTGGTCGAGGTCGAGAGATGCGGGAATGATGAAACGGAGAGGAGGGGTACGTACTTCCATCTCAATATCCAGCACACAGACCAGGCCCTTCTCAGCTATGTCCTTCACTGCCTTGACACTTGTTCCGTAGTAATTGCCTCCAAATTGCGCGTGCTCGATGAAGCCTTTCTCATCCACCAATTGCAGGAACGATTCTTCGTCTGTGAAACTGTACTCGCGGCCATCTTGTTCGCCGCGGCGTGGTGATCGGGTCGTGTCTGAAGGGGGGAGAATAAGTGACCGCTGCCAAGGGGGAAGGTTGTGCGGAAGAACGAACGCGAAATGGAGAAGCCAAATGTATTGGGGTGTTCGGCGCGAAGACGTGTGATAATTGTGGATTTGCCGGATCCGGAGGGACCCGATATCACAATTGGGCGGTACTTTTGAAGTTTTCCGGTAGGCAATGTTTGCGTGGGTACTTGCGGTGGTTAGCAGCGAACCGAATGGGAATAGGTGAGCTGCTGATTACCTGAGGGGGCCATAGTGAGGTGTCTCGTAGAATAGTTGCAGCGTGAGTAAGGTAGGGCTGGTCGTAACGGAGTAGCTAAAACAGCGCGAATTGACGATGGCTTGCGCAAAAGCATACGCTGGCACAACGTGGCTGTATGAAAAATCGTGTACAATGATAAAAATGAATTGAGCTCAAGATCAATTGTGGCAGAATTTGAGGCGGTGAGCGTTCGGAGTTCTTTGGTGGACTTTCCGAGATGTATTGCGCTATGTGGGTATTGTAAGTATAATAAAAATATACATACGGTAGCAGTTGATGGCACTGCCAAAGGTGAATGAAAGGTGCTGTCTTGAATCTAGACATTACTAGCCCCTCGGAAATATCGCAGCAAGGTGCTATGCAGTGCTTCACCAATAGTGACCCTCATGGCCGCAGAGCAATGAAGCAACACATGGGAGTATAGAGAGATGTGTACGAAAAGAGATTCATGAATGCTTGGCCGAGCTCGAAACACTGGGCGATCTTGAAGATTTCGCGCCCTCTTGAGCTTCCTGCTCCAGAAAATCCGACCAAAGCTCAGCTAGTGACTCTTTTCTAGTCCCACCATCTGGAAAGAAGTCGGTAGATAATGCTGGTGTGCTAGGCGTCCGATGCCACGGTGATATTGGAACTTTGAGATTTGGGTTTGATGCACCAGGCCGGGCTAGACCTGCCTGCTCTCGTTGCTCTACGCCAGTCAGCCTTCATGGAGAAGCCAAAGATAGTAGCTACCGTACCGTCGGTCCAACTGAGTAAAGCTGCGATAATCTGCAGCACTTGGAACTTTTTGGGGTCTCCTCTTTCGAGAGCGAGAAAGTGAAGAAAATGATTGGTGACGAGTTGCCTAGATTTATTAGCAGTCGTGTGGGGTAAAAAGAGCAGACACTACCGACTTGTCAATGTTATCTTCGGGTTTGCCCTTTTTGAGATATCGCAGAGCTTTCGTAAGATGGTCGTTGAGAATCACAGCTTCATGCCGTAGTTTGCCAATGAGCAAGTTTTTCTCCTTCACTTCTTTTTCGAAAGGCAGGGCGCTTTCAAGCTCTTTCTTCGTAGATTTAAGCGAGCCTTCAGCCTCGTTGGCTCTGCTTTGAAACTCCTTTAATTGTTTCTGCAGGCTTTCGATTTGGGTTTGAGAATTCTCTACCAGCTCTCGCAATTCCCGTTTCCGAGCTGAATAAGATTTGTCAGTAAGCACAATGACGCAAGGGTATTAGTAGAACACATACCATCTTGAATCTCTTGCAATGCCCTTTGCAAACCATCTACGGTCAACGACTGAATATCACGCTCCGCTGCTGCCTTCTCGTGGGCCTCACGATGACTTGAGACCTGGTCTTCGAGATCTGCAACTCTCTCTACCAAAGTCTCCCTTTGTGATCGCTCCTCCATCGCTAATATCTCCCAACCCTGCATAGCTTGCTTTGCAGCTTCGAATTCTTCCCTAGCAAAAGCTTCTCTTTGGATAAGGCCTTCTCTTTCTTTGGACCAATTTTGCTGAGATAAGGTATTCCGGTTTCGAAGACCCGACAATTCCTTAGATCGCTGCTCATTCTCTTCCGCCATAGAAGCCAACTCGGCAGTCCGAGCTTCGTTCTGTTCGCGTAAGGTTCCGCACTGATCTTCAAGTTCATCAATTCGATTTCTAGCTTGTGTCAAGTCTTCCTATTTCAATATGAGCTCCGTGGGCGAGGTGCAAGGCTACCTATACATACAGCATCTGCCTTCAGTCGTTCTCCCAATTGTGACCTTATGGTATTGACCCTTCCCAGCAAATTTCGATACTGCGCCTCAGCGTGCTCCTTCTCGCCTTGTGTCTCCTCAAGCTGCGTTCGAATACTGCCAAGCTCTTCTTCATGCTTTCCTTGGATCTGTTCTAATGATATCCGGAGCTGAGCTACTTCATCTCGGAGAGCGGTCCGCTCATTCGCCAACGCGTCTAACCTTGCTTCTGTATCAGCTGATGATGCTAACGGCATGTTATTCTGTGTTGTCCGATCCAGTGATGTAAGTTTCTCCGAACGGCCCATCTCTGCGGCATAATTTCCCAAATCTATGGCCTCGACGGGTTCAGGTGACGTTGGATTTCTGGAAGTTGGATGACTACCATTCGCTGGGTTTTGGTTTTGGGAAGGCGGCTCTTCATTCAGTGGAGGTTGTATTGTTGCTGTGGGTGTCTTAGGCTCTTGCTCTTCTTCCTCAATATCCTCGTTTTCATGGTCTTCGTCGACCTTGATGCCATTTGGTTTTCCAGTATCCCCATTTGGCTTACCCCTGTTGCCCGCTTTCTTCCTTTTGTGCTTCTTGGTCTTGGGAATGGCTAAACACACCTCCACGTCAGCTTGACTGGAAAGGACTTGAGAACATTACTGAAGACCTAAAGCTTACCAGGAGAAGAGGTAGTTTGGACATCAGGATTAGAGGTATTTTGGACATCAGGGTTAGAAGTAGAAGACATCGTGTAGAGTTCTTTGGAATTGGTCCAATCCCAAGGCGCTTAATATAGATAGGAATACCTTAGCGTCATCTTCCAGATAAAGTACACAGTAAGGTACCTTATGATTACAGTTCTGCAGGGATTTACTAGCCGCGAAACTTAGCAGCCCTATAACCGTTGACGAATCTCTACTGCTTAACGTTGAGGTGATTATTGAGTCGGAGGAACTGCACCTGATAGAATCCAATAGCTTCCCTCCGCATCCCGGGTGATGGAGTCTCCGACTAAGACTTTGCCCAAGAAGGGTCAAAGAAATGTCTTAATCACAAGTGCCTTGCCCTATGTCAACAATGTTCCTCACCTAGGTAATATAGTAGGTAGCGTACTCAGTGCTGATGTTTTTTCAAGGTAGGTTGGCTTCGACCATACCCGACAATTTCTTTTTAACACTTTAATAGATATCATAAAGCCCGCGGCCGTCCTACGCTTTTCGTTTGCGGCACTGATGAGTATGGTACTGCTACAGAGACCAAGGCACTGGAGGAAGGGGTTTCCCCTAGAGAGCTATGTGACAAATACAACAAAATCCATGCAGACATATATCAGTGGTTTGAGATAGGTTTCGATATCTTCGGCAGAACTTCTACGCAGCAGCAGAAAGACATCACGCAAGACATCTTCAGAAAGCTGTATAAGAATGGCTACCTGATTGAAAGAACCTCGCGGCAGCCGTACTGTGAAAAGCATAAATCCTTCCTTGCCGATCGCTTCATCGAAGGGACTTGTCCAAAATGCGGTTATGACGATGCTCGTGGTGACCAGTGTGATTCATGCGGATCTGTGGACTACGAACCGTTGGATCTTGTAAACCCACGATGCAAGGTCGATCCGGACACAAGACCAGTTGCGCGCGAAACAAGACACATCCATCTCAAGCTTGATAAGCTACAACCTAGTATTGAGGATTGGTTTGAAGAAGCCTCAAAGAAAGGCGGTTGGTCCAAAAACGGCAGGATTATTACAGAGTCTTGGCTGAAGCAGGGCCTTAGAGACAGAGGAATCACCCGAGACCTCAAGTGGGGAACGCCCATACCGTTGGACGTTTTCTCGGAGGAATCAGACAAAGAGATATACGGGTACAAGGTTTTCTATGTCTGGTTTGATGCATGTATTGGGTATGTATCGATTACAGCGAACTACACAGCCGAATGGGAGAAATGGTGGTATGATCCAGAAAATGTGCAACTTTATCAATTCATGGGCAAGGATAACGTTCCATTTCATACGGTAATATTTCCTGGGTCTCAAATCGGTACAGGAGATCGGTGGACTATGCTGCATCATCTGTCAACAACGGAGTATCTGAATTATGAGAACGGCAAGTTCTCGAAGTCTCGTGGCGTTGGTGTGTTTGGAAACAACGCAAAGGACACTGGTGTTCCCGCAGATGTTTGGCGATACTATCTCCTCAAGAATCGACCAGAGACTGGTGACAGTCAGTTCGAGTGGAAATATTTCATCGAGCAGAATAACAGTGAGCTGTTAGCGAAACTCGGAAACTTTGTCAACCGCGTGATCAAGCTTGTCAATAGCAAGATTTATAATTCCATTATCCCAGATTATACCGCGATGCACTCACGTTCAATCTTCGACAAGGCCAAAGCGGAAATCAATCAACATCTGAAGCAGTATCTTGAGGATATGGAGAGCGTCAGTCTCAAAGCGGGAATCCTAAGCGCCATGCAAATCGCACAAGCAGGCAACAATTTCCTGCAAAGCAACGGGTTTGACAATAAGCTCGCAGCAAATGAGCCGGAGAAAGCGGCCGCAGTCACTGGCATAGCTATTAACATAATTTATCTCTGCGCAAGCATCTTCGAACCATATCTACCAGCGACATCACGGTCAATACTGAAGCAACTGAACGCGCCGTTTCTCTACATCCCCGATCACTGGACTGCGGATGACATCAAGCCAGGCCACCAAATTGGTAACGCCGAGTATCTCTTTACTCAGATCGATCCGAAGAAGGAAGAGGAATGGCGAAACATGTATGGCGGCACTCAAGCAGAGAGATTGAAGAAAGAGGAAGAAGCTGCCAAAGCTGCCGCCAAGAAGACTGCGGTTAAAGCCAAGAAAGCAGAAAAGAAGGGCAAAAAACCGGGGCAGGAGAGCGTTGAAGCAACTGCAACGAAGGGAGCAAAACCTGCAGATGTCGGAAAGGAACCGATTGACGCGGTCACGGACGGAGTGCAGCAGGTGACGTTACCAAGTTCGTAAGATTTGTAGAGATCTGATACCCGTTGAGTGCTTGCCCATCGTGGTTTGCTGTCAACCAGCTGAAGCAGCATTCAATGCTCAACCACCTTCTCATGACTACACGTACTAGATGTATATGCTGTACTAGGTATCCGTACTGTACACACTGGTTAATGCACAAGGATAGAAAGTACGCTGGTCACGGCGTCTTGGCAAAGGCGAACAGCGGGTACTCACATTGGCAAGTGCCTTAGCTTACCGAGTACGTAAAGTACATAGGTAAAATAGGAAGCTTACTGTACGGAGTACTTGTAGTCGTACTCCAGGGACTCTTATGTACGGGGGCTTTGGATAAGCATGTTGCCTCCGCTCGAGTAAGCAACCCCATCAGCCCTGCATATTCCCATGAGTGCAGCTCAAAGATATCGAAAACGAGCTTATCTTACCAAAGTTCGTTCACCTAAATGTACGTATTGACGTCACGAACAGGTCGGTATCATTGATCCGGAAGTACTTTACAGATAGTCTAATACTCGTATCAATAGATCATGTAAAAAGACGAGCGGTCCTGAAGCGAAAGTCGCCGAAGGCTGCATGCGCTAGGGGAAACCCTGCAATCGGTTGAGGAAGCGTTGAGTCGACTTGACAGGTGGGGTAAAGCTCAATAATACCTGATAGTTGCATCGTAGAAGGTATCACAGTACGGAGTAGTACGCTCACAGTAGTACGCTATTCCATTGATGCGGTGAAGATGGGATCTGTCTTGAACTTGCTGTCTCCATTATCCATCACCCATTAGACCCATTGCACCATTGCCATTGCCATTGCCATTGCCATTGCCATTGCCATTGCCGTCGAGTCAGTCCATCATTACTATGGCGTCCCTTCGAGCACCGGGCCTACGTAACCTATATCGATCAAGCGCTACCTCGTCCACTCAAAAGCAATTCCTGGGCGTCCGTAAATCACTCCTCCGATCCCACAATGGAAGAAGGTGAGAGGCGTTTATCCGACGGGATTCAGTCGTACAATGCCTAAATGGCTGCAGCTCCAGGTATCAGTCCTCGACACGCTTCTTTCACACTACCCAACCAGTAGAAGCACCAAAGGACAGCTCGCCCATCGACTTCGCCTTCATGCCCCAATACGAGCTTATGGAGCCCAAGCACGCCGAAATCATACGCATTCCTCTCTTGCCTAACAATTTCTTCCCACCTCGCAGAAGTCAAGCTCACCAAGAAGCTATCGAGTCCGTCATCCGTCCGGAGATCTCAACAGTCAGCGCAGACAGCACCCATATTGCTAGCCCGTCAGCCATGAGTGAGGTTACGGATAATCATGCCATTGAGCTTGATCCGTACGATCTGACGAGTAAAGTCACCGCAGCAGCGGCGAAGATGGCTGGAATGCCAGTGGAGAAGCTGAAGGAGCCGGGAGTGGTAAAGGAGCTTTGGGATGGATTCCTTGATGACTTGCTTGGGTCAAGGAAAATGGCAAGGGTGTAGGCATTCGGCATTGGATCGTGCATTGGCCCTGACGTTTCTGTTATTGGTGAAGGGGCATTTACTTACTTTCTTATGACTTTGTGGTGGCTTAGCGAGGACGGCGTGCTTAACATTGGCCAGGAGCAGTGAAATGGGAGGGAGCATCCCACGTTATGCTCAAGATGCGCAAGTTTCCAGTGCTTCCATCTGAGCTGTGTAATTCTTGATCGGTTAGAGTATGATATCTACTGTAGTCGGCTGTGCGGCTGCTATGAAACATCCGCGTCAACAAAGCACAACCTGAGGCTTATTCCCTGCTTCAGGCCTCAGCAGGAGAGTGCTTCGTCACAGCGCAAGCCTCACTTGAAAGTTGAAGCGTAAGGTACCTACGGTATGTATGTATGTAGTCCCCGAGCTACTCATAATGATCTAGTGATAATAGCCGGCACAAGCAGGTAACCTAAGGTACTTTAAGGTACGTTAAGGTACGTTAAGGTACTTTAAGGTACTTTATCCGAGGCAAAGGGGCTGAGCAGTTGGATCCGCCCACGGCCCCACACAACCCTCCCGAGTCATCAAACCAAACTGAGTTGCACAGTAAGTACGGAACGTACGGAGTACTTTACCCACTCCATCGGCCGTTGAACGTTGTATGCGCATGGGTGGACCCAGTGGATTGATTTGCAAAAGAAATTTATGCGCCGGAGATTTTGGCTCACTTGAGTTTAGCTGTCTTGATCCAACCGACCTGGCTGAAAAGGATAGAATCAGTACTGCTGCGTTGTCCATTTCGAAAAAGCTCGGCGGCTGTCAGGCTGTGCACCCAACAACAATTTCTTACCCACAAACAAACCTGCAGGCTACTGCGTACCACAACGCAATCCGTTTTCCATTCTGAGCCTCGAATGAAATGAGTGGTGATTTCAAGGCCTTGAGCCTCTCCAATATCTCTTATATCAACCTCGGTTCTGATGAGATCCTGGTAACTGTCGTGTCCATCACGCACCTTTCTTTCTTATAGCTAAACCGTTTTCTTCATATGCTTCTTTAGTGTACTATTCAGGTTTTTGAAGTTACGATAGAAGATCCCAATTGTTTATTTGGATATCTGGATTCTTCCGGCTCATGGTGGCCTTTTGGTCTTTAGGGAGTAAAGCCGAAAGGAGATGTTAGTGCATTGATACGAATAATAAGAGTTTGCGAATGTTCGGGACCCCGACTTTACCTCTTCACCGTCCTTGCTCGGAATAGGATGCATTGCTTCTTATGGCTCTTCTGGGCAAGCTACTTTATGGGACCGACTACTGCAGTCTACCTATCTGGAAAGCCTGCGCAAATGGAGAATACTCGGCCGAGCGGGATCAAACTGAGCATGAAACGCAAAGCACCTCCTGTAAGAACGACCCCAGGTCGAATTATCATAGATGGACTAATCTTACTTAATCAGGCGAATATTAATCCCCATATCTGGAGCATTGTGGAGACGAACGCCATCTCCGGGAGACGTTCGCAAAGCGAGTCAGGCGTAGATGGTAGTGAAGAACAACAGCTTGCGCCATTGGGGACCGCTGTTAAACGAGATAACACGTACACCATCGTTACCGCATCAACACCATCACAGACCAGCAGTATGGCAATTGATGAAGACGGGACCGACTACTTCTACTTCTCCACCCTCCAGTTTGGTTCAAGCGGCAAAAGCATTTACATGCTGATCGATACTGGCTCAGCCAATACTTGGGTCATTGGTTCGGGCTGTACCACAAAGGCCTGTACCTCTCACAATACCTTCGGACCAGCTGATTCTACAACGCTGAGACCAACCCAGTCCGGATTTAACTTAACTTATGGTACCGGTACTGTTTCTGGGATGATCTTCAACGATACCGTCAAGATGGCTGGAATCACCCTTCCTCTTTCATTTGGCCTGGCTTCTACGACTTCAGACGACTTTTCGACGTACCCAATGGACGGTATACTCGGTCTTGGACGTCCGATATCGAGTGATATGGACTCTCCATCGGTCATGGAAATCGTAAAGGCTAACAAAGCGCTCCCACAAAATCTATTCGGAGTTTCTTTACAGCGGAATAGTGACGGGAGCACCGATGGCGAGCTGAGTTTTGGAGCACCAGACCCGACCAAATATACTGGTGATCTGTTGTACACCGACACCGACTCGAATGGCTCCCTGTGGGAGATTCCGATTAGCGATACCGCCATGAATGGTGTATCTTGCCATTTTACTGGCAAAAGAGGAATCGTGGACAGCGGGACTTCGTTCATGCTGTTGCCACCGAACGACGCAAAAACGCTTCATGATCGAATCCCTAAGTCTGTGCAGGCTAGCGACGGATTCCAAGTGCCATGTTCTTCGAGTATGCCTATACAAATCACCATTTCGAACACCGTGTACAACGTGTCTTCGAAGGACTATATTGGTAGTCCTGTAAACGGTGGATCTATGTGTTCTAGTAATATCATAGCTCGGCAGACCTTTGGGCCAGATCAATGGTTACTGGGAGATGTGTTCCTAAAGAACGTATATACCGTCTTCGACTTTGATAGGAATAGAATCGGTAAGAAAATCCAGATCCCTTCTCTCTTTACTTGTTGTGGCTAACTGTTTGACAGGTTTTGGCATCAGAAACACAAACCAATCATCGGCCGTCTCGAGTTCGTCTCAACCGTCAAGCTCAAAATCCTCCACAACCAGCTCGTCTGTGGCTGCAACTAGCCCCAACAGTATCAGTTCTTCAGGAACCCCATCTTCCGCAACGGTCCTCCTACCCGCCTCGCAGATTACGCAGTCTTCAACAGCATCTGCAACAACTCCAAACGCTCCCACAATTATGGGAAGCCCCCCATCATCGACGTCTGCGAGCCAAAGGCAGAGCGCCGCAGCTTCCGCGGCTAGTCTATATAGCTTCCAATTCCGGAATCTACTCCTATGTCTCTCCTTTGTACTTAACGTCTACTCGTGTACATAGACAATATCTCACAAGCGACATTTGATGCATGGCTAATCGAGTTTGCTGTTTGGGTTTCGTTATACTGTACTAGAGCTTCCGGGTACATTTTGCAGAGAGTAGAATCAATACATTAGATAGATTAGGTCTGCTGACTTGCATGCAACCGTAGTAACAATTATTATTATGTTGCAGAGCAAGAACATGGTAGGTTAGTAGTTCCGTTACCACTGCGCAAGGCGGTTTCTGTTATTCGTTTGAAGTAATCTCAGCCTTACGGAATACAATAACCCATAAAGCGAAGGAATGAATTCGTAGAAGGCTAGCGAGCTGCTTACGCCGACGTCGTACATCAAGTCTTTGACTTGAACAAACCTCATCATGTTGCTGCGATAACGCTATGCCCAAGGACAAGTCACATAACGGCCATAATGGAGCAATCATTGGCCAGGACCACGAGGAAGCTCGCTCGTTACTGTCGGGCTCGATCAACGACGAAGACGATGAATGCACTCCAAGCCCTCCAATCCCCTTGATCTCCATGCGGCAGTCATCTTTATCTCGCCTTTCCACAAATGACCCGCCTCGTACCCCCCGGACCGCAAATCGTGTTCGTTTTAATCTCGAGGATAGGATAATCAGCGAGGCTGTACAGATTGATCCACGTGCGTCCGGCGATGAGGCTGAACACTTCATGGATGAGGAGGACTATACACATCAAGCTTCTGCTGGCAGGAGGAGTAGTACTGGGCAGAGGGCACCTCTTCTTACCGATGTCGAGGCTCCAAGTGTGACGGTTGCGAGCGCCGATCTAGGGTTCAATGCAGAGGATCTGCTGGAAAGTGCTCGGCCGAAGAGTGGGATGAGGAATGCTTTTATGAATATGGCGAATAGTATCATGTAAGCTACGGAGGAAGATGATACTGCCCCCAGTCCAAAGACTTAAGCCCACATACTGATGTCTTTATAGCGGTGCTGGTATCATTGGTATGAAAACAGCTTTACTCGTTCGATTCTAAGATCCATGGCTTATTTGGAAGAGAAGGCCAGGCCTACGCATTCCGGCAAGCTGGCTTGATGATGGGTGTCATACTTCTCCTAGCCCTGACTATTACGGTAGAAATGCTTTAAAGCTCATGTGTCGAAGTATTGCGGTGCTGATCCTCAGGAATAGGTTGACTGGACCATCCGCTTGATTGTAATCAACTCTAAGCTCAGTGGCGCCAACTCCTTCCAGGCTACTATGGAACACTGCTTTGGCAAACCCGGGCTCGTTGCTATATCGGTACGTTCATCGCCCTTTGCCAATGACAATCACTGACATTTGGATTTAGATTGCTCAGTGGGCTTTGTACGTAATCAATTCCTAGCTCTTGAGTAAAGCTGATACGTTTTAATTCAGTGCTTTCGGCGGCATGATAGCCTTCTGTATCATCGTTGGCGACAGTATCCCCCACGTCATGAGCGCACTTTTCCCTGCATTACCAAGTACACCTTTCTTATGGCTTTTGACGGATAGACGAGCCATCATAATTATCTTCATTCTGGGTGTCTCTTACCCTCTTTCTTTGTACCGCGATATTGCTAAAGTATGATAAAACCCTCTGGGTCTTGGGGAGCTTATAGCTGACTAGCACCAGTTAGCGAAAGCATCTACCTTCGCGTTGATAAGTATGCTTGTTATTATCCTCACCGTAATTACACAAGGAGCACGGGTTTCCAAGGATCTTCGGGGTAACATCAAGGGCTCTCTTTTCGTTCGAGACGGCGTGTTCCAGGCCATTGGCGTTATATCTTTTGGTAAGGACCCTGGGTCTCCGTCGATTGTGATTTGTACTGATTGTTTCCAGCCTTTGTTTGCCGTATGTTCAGTCTCCCCTCCTTTGGGTGTGATTCGTTGACAAATCAATCAGACCACAATAGCCTTTTGATATACGGTTCTCTTAAGAAGCCTACTATGGATCGTTTCGCGCGCGTGACGCACTACTCCACCATCATCTCCATGTTGGCATGTTTGGTGATGGCTCTTGCAGGGTTTTTGACGTTTGGGGACAAAACTCAAGGGAATCTTTTGAATAATTTCCCAAGTGATAACATTATGGTCAACATCGCTCGCTTGTAAGAGATGATATGGCCCTGCAGACGTTCTTGCGATGCTGATGACAGCTTAGCTGCTTCGGACTCAACATGCTCACCACGCTCCCTCTCGAGGCGTTCGTCTGCCGCGAAGTGATGACTAATTATTGGTTTCACGACGAACCATGGAATCCCCATCGGCATCTAATATTTTCTACATCTCTCGTAGTCACGGCCATGACGCTGTCATTGCTAACATGTGATCTTGGAGCGGTATTCGAATTGATTGGTGCCACCAGTGCTTGCGCTCTTGCCTACATACTCCCTCCGCTTTGTTACATCAGGCTAAGTACCCGAAGCTGGAGAACTATTCCAGCAATGATTTGTGTTGGGTTTGGAACTGCTGTTATGGGAATTAGTCTAATCCAAGCAGTGGCGAAGATCATCAGAAGTAAGTAATTCCGACCAGTGCGCAACGGTAGCTACTGATAGCTGGTGGCACAAAGATGAAGGAGAAACACAGACTTGTCGATAGATGGCTATGGCGGAGCGGAGCTTCTTGTCGCTATTTAGATCACAGCTACTTCTAGAAGCCTTCGCGCGAGCAGCAGGTTTTGTTCAGGATACCAGTCAAATAGGCTTTTCGTTCTTGAGGACAGTGCTAATCAAGCACTCAGCGCATTCCCAGAAAAGCCCGTGGCTCCCGACGTTCGTTGTCCGGCCCATCTGAATTTCATGGATGAGGTGAAACGACTATGGCGCTCTGTCGCTCCCCCCCCCCTCCCCACACAAACCTCTATGTTATGATCTGCATCACTGCTCGTTACTGTATTTGATGTTCAGCTCCTACCTGTCAGGGGCTATTGTCCAGCGTGCTTGAAGGTAAGTCGCGCAACCTTGATACTCCCTGTGTGAGGGCTTTGGCAAGGGCTCAGTCCGAGGTGAATAGTCGAAAGCTTTGAATCCCAAGAGCAACCCCAGCATTCCTGCACCGCCATGATGTTGGTCACCATGCCCAGTACTAGATTGCACTAAGTAGCGACAACTTCCACATCTAGCATTCCAGATTATGGTCCGGCATCAATTGACTAACCTGATCTCACAACGACAGCGACTAAGAACGGTAACATGTTCCCTTGCCACCAGTTCCTACAGTTATTACAGCAATACATGTTGCGAGACACCGTTGTTAATTGTAGAAAATGCACAGAAAGTTATGTTATGAGAAAAAGGATCTCATAGCCAAGTCCAGCGATACACTGGTTAGAATATCTCCCACCTCTTCAGTACATGCCCTTCCTTTTGTACTTCTGATTCCTTGTAGAGTCTCAGCCTTAGGTCTATTGCTACCACCTGTTGGTTTCCTAACATGCACAATCCCGCCATCCTTTGCCAGAGCCCTGCACCAATGTATCTGGCTCGTGTTTGTTGTGTAAACACCAAGATAGAGTTGAGTAGCCGGGAAGCATCGGTATCTGCAACAGAGACTATGGGCGCGTTCCCGGTGAATGAGATGAGCAAGATCTATCTGCGATGAAGTAATCCACTTCCATCCCACAAATCGCCAAAACTCAACAACTTCTCCAGAATCCGGCATTCTTCTTGTCGGAAGTCTTTGATGTGCTCAAGACCGGGGCAGCATCTTCTCCGTTGTCCTTTTACGAGAATTGCCGGACTGCATCGTTCAAACATTGGTTCAAGTTAGATAAGGTACCTACGGTAAACAAACATTGTCTTCGTTGAGCATCTATCGTCCTGACTTCCGCTCAACGCACAGCACACGCAAGGCTTTCCAACCATTAGACCTCCATACAGCACCTCTGCCGCTTAAGACGCTGCAATCCGCTACAGCCGCCAGGAGCTCCATCCTGCGCGCTGCGACGCACAGCTCCGCCCCAGAGGTCGACACACACATCTCCACGCCAGCCTTCCGCCCCCGCAAAATCGGACGACCTCATTCGCCGGTGGCATCCCCTCATCGGACAGTTTCTAATGAATCTGAAAACCCCCGCTAGCTTTATGAATCTGTTGTTTTTCCTTCGATGAATGAAGGTTCTTCTACATAAATATTCAAGCTCACCAGATCAACATCATCTTCCACTTTCTCATCCATTTTTTTTCAACACAGCCCGCAATTTTGTAGGCATCAACAGGTTTAGGAAATGGCGGATAGAAGAAGACGCGAGATGCGTGTGACTGATGACGACGAGTACGAAGACGGACCTCCTCGATCGGTTCCTCGTCAAGGGGTACAAGAGTCTCCAGCAGAAGAAAAAGCCAGGAATGATCGCATGATAGAAGTTCAGTTGGTTCGTGATATCTTTCACTTCCCTCTACCGACACTAACTTTCCCCTCCTAGGAGGCTTTGGGACCCGGTCGTCGACATAATATTAGCACGAGGGATCACCCGGAGAATATGATTGAAGTCGATCTAGACTTCCTCCAACGTCGGCGGAGAATCAATCAGAGCGGAACTGCAGAGAGTAGAGTGGCTCCAGAAACAGCGGAGAAACTGTCTTTGTGGAATAGTAAGTTTTGCTATGGTGTAATAATTAGCTCTACTGAATGTTATAGACGCGCATGCTTCTCTTAAAGACGACGGAACTGCCGATGAGGGTCTTCAAGATCTTGCCGCAGGTCAAACGCACCGGGCGAAGCTGATGGACCAGTCTCCTCAATGCCACGACATCACCCGGGGTGAGGGAGACGCTGGTCGACGAGGATTTCCCAGAACTCGTGCCAGAGCTCGCGGTGGCCGTGGAGGAGGAGTGATTGGCACTCGTGGAAGAGGCACTCGGCCGTCAAGAGGTCCCTCGGTAGGCATTGCTCAGCCTTTGCCAAGATCTCGAGTGGTGAGGTTGCCACCTGCGGCGTCTGCTCTACAGGCTCTTCGTTCAAGCACGGCTACTTCTTCGAACGAAGGTCGCGAGCAATTCCGTCGACGAAACGAGGTTCCTGCCAATGTTAGAGAGCTTAGGTAAATTGGGGTCAGGAACTCAAGCAGTTCCTTCAGCTGATCACAAGTAGGACTAACCACTATGACGGCCAGCTTGCAACTCCTAGTGACTTTATGGCATCCTTAACGACCCATGGTCTCCTTGCATCAACTTCGCTTCTTGACGGCCCAGCAGAGGATGAGCTAATCACGGGCGGCACTGTACAGGCCAGTGCTACCGGAGCTGCACCATTGGGTACAGGGGTCGCAGCGGCAGATGCGCTTTTCAAGTTCATAGAGGGCGATGCTGCCAATGCCCCTGGTCCATCAACCTCCATTCAAGCAGACTCAACCCTGCACGTGGGAGATCTCCGAGGGCTTGAGATGATCGAGGGTTCGGCGCATTTGGAAACCGAGAGAGATATGTTCCGCTCGCCACTAGTAGAGTCATCAATTGTTATTACATCACTCCGGACGGAAGAAAAGACCAAAGAACCAGGAATGTGGGAAGGATATATGAAGACGGACTTGCACAATCTATTCCCATCGGCCAAGAAAGGGACGGCTCAGAAGCACATCACCGAGTATTATAAAGCGACAGCAGTTAAGGAAACCGATCAAGATATTGTTCAGTCGACTTCTGAAGCAGTAGCAGTAAAAGGAAAAGGTCGGGCCAACTCATCGACTTCTGAAGCAGATGAAGGACCTGCTCGAAAGGTCCCTCAATCGACGGCTCAACAGCTTGAAAGAAGTCATGACGACTTCACCAAAGCCGTTCAAGACGGCTTTGATCCCACGAACCACATTTTCACCGGTTCCTTATCCAAGTCTCGCTGGGCTCCTCGAGGACGGTCAGCATCCACGTTTCCAGCCGCCACGCTTCCTATGCCGCCTCACCTTGCACGCCATGCTCCTCCTCATGATCACGGTGCTGGTGTTAGGTCTCGGGTTCAGGCGCGAGTCATCAACGCACCAGGCTCCGTTACCGCTCACACTGTACCACAAGCATCAACCGGTCAAGATGTTGGACCATCACGTCCAGCACCTCGCGATGACCCCACAAGAGACGTAGCTCCTCAAAAACATGGTGGAGCCCGCGGAGGTGCTTTAGCCCCGAACCCAACCCGCCAACTCCCAGCTGGTGCCTCAGCGACAGTTGCAGGTCATGGCCGCGGCCGTGGCGCTGCAGTTTGCATACCTACCGCTGCGTCCAGCGGTGTCATCAGACCAGGGGTAGGGCAGTCGATATGGAATCGTGGTGGGTTATCTAAGAAAGGATGACGATGAAAATGAAAACACGGTGCCAACGAACCAGTGGGTTACCTAAAATGCCATTGGTGATCTTAAGCCGCAACCAAGGCCATTCCCATTTTACCCTACTTCACTTTTTCGAATTTCGTCGGGCTATCAGTTGCCCAAACTCTCATACGCTTACCAGAGCAAATTGCCACGCTGAAGGGAATGAGCTCATATGAGCGACTGGTCTATCATCCATGCTCGTGTTCTCACTTTCCAGGAACGCGAGTCTTCCTCCATCACATGGAAGAGATACGGCACCATAATAGCTTGTGGTGCAGCACTTCTTTCCTTTGTACCCCTGCAATTGACGAACCCACTTTACGACTTCGTTCAGCGTCTCTCATTCGAGGCCAAAAAGCGATGTTGATCTTTCACCTTCAGTTTAGATAGCTTGTTTGTACGCAATTGTTTTCGGCTGTGGCACGTTGAGGTGTCTTATTCAGATCAACTTTAGACACAGAAAATGCGATGCAATGTACTTTGATTCTTGATTTCAAATGTTCTGATGATTCCGAGTATCAGGTGCTAAATGGAAGAAATGGGCCTCGAAGCAAGCTACCTTGACCCCGTTCAATAGGATTTCCAGCCCGATGAACACTGCTCATGCTTCCTATTGTCATTTGTTCACCAAACGTCCCCAGGCCCCCAAGCACCCAGCATCACACAAACAACCGTGAACCCGCCATGCTTTACTCAAAAGACGCACCCAACGAACCTACACTATTGCTTCGTTCGTACAACACATCTGGTCCTTTCGAAGGCGGTATGTTGAGAGGTCCACTTTTTGAACAAGCTAGACGCTAAAGCAGGAGCTGATGAAGTGTAAATCTGATTATTGCTGAAAGGTAGGTAGGTATGTTTTCTACGGAGTACAGTAGGAAGCTATCTACAGTACCCTGCAAAAAGTCACGGTCACTTAAGCGAAAACACGTAAAATCGCGTACCTTCAAAACAATCAACCTTCTTCAACCACATCCACCATGCTCAGAAGGGCTCCGTTAACTACAATTT
>JAABUH010000098.1_pt1 | contig 125961 bp, 125 predicted proteins | sample 5559121 | NCBI WGS metagenome assembly JAABUH01 (sample SAMN10711871, study PRJNA513364) | rock metagenome | isolation source: Antarctica rocks | place: Antarctica: Victoria Land, Battleship Promontory nord | collected 2015-12-28
CCCCGCGCCCTTCTGTCTTTCTGCCGACCTCCCGCCACGCTTGACAAGCCCCCGCCCTCTCCTCTATAATCACGCTGATGCAGGGGTGTGAGGATCAAATCGCCATGACGTATCGAGTCGCATTGATCGGGGCGGGGACGATGGGCGGGGAGCACGGGCGGCAGTGGGCGGCGGTGCCGGGGGCGGAGGTCGTGGGCGTGCTGGCCGAGAGCCGGGAGGAAGCCGGGCAGGTGGCCGGGGCCGCCGCCTGCCCCGCGTTCGGGCGGGACGAGTTCGACGCCCTGCTGCGGCAGACGAAGCCTGATATCGTGGACGTGTGCGTCCCGACGCCCGTTCATCGGGAGTATGTGGAACGGGCGGCGGCGGCGGGCAAGGCGGTCTTCGTCGAAAAGCCGCTGGCGCGGACGCTGGAAGACTGTGACGCCATCGTCGCCGCCGTCGAGCGCGCCGGGGTGCCGCTGATGGCGGGGCATGTCCTGCGCTTCTTCCCGGAGTACGCGGGGGCGAAGCGGCTGGTGGACGCGGGCGGGGTCGGCAAGCCCGTAGCGATCCGCACCGCCCGCCTGGCGGGGATGCCGGGCGGGGGAAAGACCTGGTACGGGGATGGGGCGCAGAGCGGCGGGGTCGTGCTGGACATGATCGTCCACGACTTCGACTGGCTGCGCTGGACCTTCGGGCCTGTCGCGCGGGTCTTCGCCCAGGGTCTGTACGGCAGGCCGGAGCACGCCGGGCAGCGGGACTACGCGCTCGTCACGCTGCGTCTTGAGTCCGGGGCCGTCGCCCATGTCACGGGGTCCTGGGCGCATCCGAGCGGCTTCCGCACGACCCTGGAGATCGCCGGGGATGCGGGCCTGATCGAGTATGACAGCGCGCTCACCGCGCCGTTGACGTTGGCGCCGCACAAAACGGAGGGAGGCGGGGGCGGGGTTGCTGTCCCGGAAAACCCGCTGGCGGCAGAAGATAACCCCTACTTTTTGGAACTGAGCGCGTTCATCGGGGCGCTGCAACAGGGCGTCCCGCCGCCGGTGACGGTGTATGACGCCCGCCAGGCAGTCCGAATCGCCCTGGCCGCGCTGGAGTCCATCGAGACGGGGAAGACGGTGACACTGGCATGACGCCCGAAACTATAAAAACGCAGAGGGTCGGAATACTTTCGTTCGCCCACATGCACGCCGCGTCTTACGCGGCGGTCCTGGCTGACCACCCCGGCGCGACACTGGTGGGAATCGCCGACCCGGACGCCGAGCGAGGCCACACGATGGCCGCACGCTTCAAGACAGCCTATTTCGACTCGGACGCCGCCCTGCTGGAACAACCCTTAGACGGCGTGATCGTCACCAGCGAGAACGTCCACCACCGCGCACTGGTTGAGAAGGCCGTCGCGGCGGGCATCAAAACCATCCTCTGCGAGAAGCCGCTGGCGACTACGCTGGAAGACGCGCGGGCGATGGTGCGGCTCTGCGCGAACAGCGGAGTGCGGCTGGCGACCGCCTTTCCCTGCCGCTACGCGCCCGCATTCCAGAGGCTCCGCGCGCGGGTGCATGGCGGGGCCATCGGCGAGGTACTGGCGATTCGGGGCACCAACCGGGGTTCCATGCCCGGCGGCTGGTTTACCAACCGCGCGCTTTCGGGCGGCGGGGCAGTCATTGACCACACCGTCCATGTCGCCGACCTGAACCGCGTGCTGCTGGGCCGCGAGGCGACCGAGGTTCAGGCGGAGATCGGCAGCGACTTTTACCATCAGGAGTGGGACGACACGGGGTTCCTGACGATCAAATATGGCGGCGTCTTCGCCACGCTGGACACAAGCTGGTCACGCCCCAAGACGTTTCCGACTTGGGGGGACGTAACGATGCAGGTGGTCGGGACGGGCGGCATCCTGGACCTGGACATGTTCGCCCAGAACCTGGTGCATTACGATGACGCGGCGGGGCGCGTTGGGTGGTCCCACTGGGGCAGCGGCATGGACGCGGGCCTGGTGGCCGACTTCCTGCGTCTGTGCGCGGGGGAAGCCGCGCCGGACCTCGCAACCGGTGAGGACGGATTGCACGCGCTGGCCGTCGCCCTCGCCGCCTACCGCTCCGCCGAGACGGGCCAGCCGGTCGCGGTGGAGGATTAAAGAGAAGGATTGACCATGAAGATCGGCATCAACCGCTGGACCATGCCGCCGGATTGGAGCCTGGCCGAGTGCTTCCGGGCTGCCAAGAGAGCCGGGTTCGACAGCATTGAGATCAACATTGCCGAAGATGGCGAGCTGACCCTGACCAGTACGGAAGCAGAGGTACGGCGCATCGCGGACAGTGCCCGCGATGCCGGGATTAGGCTTTCGAGCCTGTCCAACGGGCTGGGGTGGACATACCCGCTCACGGCCAGCGACCCCGCCGTGCGCCGTCAGGGAACCGAAGTCCTGCGCGCCGCGCTGCGCGCCGCCCGGTGGCTGGATGTGGACACCATCCTGTGCGTGCCCGGCGTCGTGAGTGCGGATGTCCGCTATGATGTGGCCTACGAGCGGGCGCAGGCCGCGCTGCGGGGGCTGATCCCTGAAGCCGAGGCGCAGGGCGTCGTCATCGGCGTGGAGAACGTTTGGAACAAGTTCCTGCTGTCGCCCCTGGAAATGGCGCGGTTCGTGGACGAGCTGGACAGCCCCTGGATCGGCGTCTACTTTGATGCCGGCAACATCCTCGCCTACGGCTACCCGCAGCACTGGATCGAGATTCTCGGGCCGCGCATCAAGAAAGTGCATGTGAAGGACTTCCAGGCCCAAATCGGCAACATCCAGGGGTTCGCCAATCCGCTGCAAGGGGATGTGCCGTGGGCCGAGGTCCGCGCCGCCCTGAACGGCATCGGCTACGACGGGTTTGTCACGGCGGAGGTAGGCGGCTACCCCGCCGCCCCCGAACTGGGCTTGCGGCACATCGCCGAGTCCCTGCGTCACGTCTTCGGCTAAAAGGGCAGAGGGAATGCGGCGCTCGCAGTTAGATCACCTGCTGCCGGACACGTTCTGGTGGGCCGTGGGCATCGAAGACTCGTTCCTGCCGACGCCTGCCCCCCGCACCGGGCGGACCCTGGACGAGTACGAGGTAACGGACCATTATGGCCGTTGGCAGGGCGACATTGACCTGATGGCGGGGCTGGGCGTGCGGACCGTGCGTTACGGCATCCCTTGGCACCGCATTAACCCCGCACCAGGGCAGTGGGACTGGACATGGGCGGACGGCCCAATCGGGCGGCTGCTGGCGGCGGGGATTGACCCCATCGTGGATCTGGTGCATTACGGGACGCCCGCCTGGATCGAGGGCGCGTGGGCCAACCCCGATCTGCCTGGACACATGGCCGAGTACGCGGCGCGGGCGGCCGAGCGGTTCGGGGGGCGCGTCCACCTTTGGACGCCGCTCAACGAGCCGCGCATCACCGCCTGGGGCTGCGGCATGAGCGGCATTTGGCCGCCCCATCGGCGGGGGTGGCGCGGCTTTGTCGCCGTCCTGCTAGCCGTCTGCCGGGCGACCGTTCTCGCGGGGCATGCCCTGCGCGCCGCCGACCCGGAGAACATGCTCCTCCCCATGGACGCCGCCAATCGGTGGCTGCCGCCCCAGCCTGCCGAGCCGGCCCTGGTCGCGGCGACGGAGTTCCGCCGGGACCTGATGTTCCTCGCGCTGGACCTGCTGGCGGGGCATGTGGACACTGTCCACCCCTTGTGGTCCTGGCTGCTGCGTCACGGCGCGACCGAAGGCCAGTTGGCGTGGTTCGCGGAGCGCCCCGAAACGCCGGACGTCATCGGCCTCAACCTGTACCCGATGCTGTCGCAGAAGCAGTGGGTGCGGACCAAGTCCGGGCGGGCGCGCATTCGCTTCCCTTATGGCTCGGCGGAGACGATGGAACGGGTCGTGACGGACTACTGGGAGCGCTACCGACGCCCGATTCTGATCGGCGAGACGGCGGGCCGGGGCCGGGTGGCGCGGCGGCTGGCCTGGCTGCGCGAGTCAACTGAAGGAGTGCGCCGCCTGCGGGCGGGGGGCATCCCCTTGATCGGCTATACCTGGTGGCCGATGTATGACTTGGTGGCCTGGGCGTACCAACACAGCCACGCCCCGCTAGGCCGGTTCGTCGTGCCGATGGGGCTGTGGGGGCTGGACCCGGACACGCTGGATCGCCGCCCCACGCCCCTGGTAGACGCCTACGCGGATTTGGCTCGCGGCGGCGCGGAGGCCGCCGGGCTTCTGGCATCCGCGCCGCCCGGCTCCACCTCCTAAGCGGGCAGTGGCGCGGCCTTCTCAGCCGCCGGGGGCCTCGTTACCTGCCTCGGCGCTGTCCCCGCCGCAAACTTAGCCTGTGCAGAAAGTTTCCCTTCACATCTCTCAGAAGGGCAGGTTATTGGCCTGCGTGATAGGCGCACTGCCGCGCCCGACACTCACGCCTCCGGCCCCGAAGTTGCCGATGGCGAGGAACTGCCTGATCTTCGCGGTAGAAAATAGAGCAGGTCGCCCGTCCAGCCGGAAGTCACAGCCCATCACCCGCACATCGCCCCCGTTCGCCTGGATGCAGGGGTCGTTCGTGCTGATGTCCCAGATCTGGAACTGGCGGCTCGTGAAGGTCACTTCAGGACTGGAAACGTTCGGCGGCCCGTAAGGGGCGGCGTTGATCATCACCATACTTCCATTATCAGAGCATCGCGTCGGTGACACGGCCTGCCTTGGTCATCCTGGTGGTGGAGAGTCGCTTCATGTACCCGGACATGGGGACGTGGACGATCGGCAAAGGGGGCGGGTACTGGGACAACGCGCAGACCATCCACAGCCCCCAGAAGAGCAACTACATCTTCTACGACGGCCACGTCAAGGCTTACAATCCCTGCCAGACTTTTGGTGATCTCTCCAAGTGGAAGAAAGGCGACGTTCCTGCCGATGATTACCTCTGGGAATGGTATACCAACGGGGTCGACCCCAATCCTGCTGTTCTTCAGGGCTGGCAGAGCGAGTGCTACAATAAGCCTGAGATGAAGTGAGCCAGCACAGTCGCGAAGACCTTCAACTCGAAGCCGCGCGGTGTTACCATGTGAATGGCTCGCCCGAATGCAGACACGATTGATCCCAAAAGCGGCAGGAAAACAGCCCTTTCAGTCTGAAATATGCAACACTACCCGTGTAAGCTGTTGCATTTGCATAGAAGCAAGGGGAGAGCCGTGGCCGGAGAGCTTTTTGACAAGGCGGGCAACCGCAAGTACCTGACAGCAGAAGAGCGAGCGGCGTTCCTCAAGGCGGCCGACACAGCGCCCCGCGAGGTACGCACCTTCTGCCACCTCCTGCACTTCTCCGGCTGCCGCATCAGCGAGGCGCTCGCCCTCACCTGCGACCGCGTGGACTTCACCAACGGCACCGTCACTTTCGAGAGCCTCAAGAAGCGCAGGGGCGGCGTCTACCGCTCCGTTCCCATCCCCCCCACCCTGCTCGACGCACTGGACCTGGTGCATAACGTCCGGGAAACAGAGGCCAGGCGCGGGCGGGGCCGCAAGGTGAAGATCTGGAAGTGGGAGCGCACGACAGCCTGGCGGAAAGTCAAGGAGGTGATGGAGGCGGCGGATCTTGGAGAAGGGCCGCAGGTAAGCCCGAGGGGGGGGATGCGCCACGGCTTCGGCGTCTCCGCCGTCACGAGCGGCATCCCGCTCAACATGGTGCAGAAATGGCTGGGTCACGCCCAGCTTTCCACTACGGCCATTTATGCAGATGCGGTCGGCGCGGAAGAGAAGAGCATTGCCAGCCGCATGTGGTGATAAATCATGTGGTGATGGATGCCGTGCATCAGGAGGCCCTGTCTGCCCCGATGTCGAGACGTACCGCGCCTGCTCCGGGTGGAAGAAAGAAAGCTAGAAAAGAAGCTCAAAATTATGAACCCATTAGACATCGAAGCCCTGGAATACCATCGCAGAGCGCCCCACGGCAAACTGGAGGTCGTGCCGACCAAGGGCTGTTTCACGCAGCATGATCTTGCCCTCGCCTATACCCCTGGCGTTGCCGCCCCCTGCCGCGCTATACAGCAGAACCCGGAGGAGGCATTTCTCTACACTGGACGCGGCAACCTGGTGGCGGTCATCACCAACGGCACCGCCGTGCTCGGCCTGGGTAACATCGGCGCGCTCGCCAGCAAGCCCGTGATGGAGGGAAAAGCGCTCCTCTTCAAGCGCTTCGCCGATCTGGACGCGATTGACCTGGAGCTGGACACGGAGGACCCGGAACAGTTTATTCAGGCCGTCCGGCTGATGGAACCAAGCTTCGGCGGTATCAACCTGGAAGACATCAAGGCGCCGGAATGCTTCGAGATCGAAGAGCGGCTGCGACAGGCGATGAACATTCCCGTCTTCCACGACGATCAGCATGGGACGGCGATCATCTCGGGGGCAGCCCTTCTCAATGCACTCGAACTGGTCGGCAAGCGGATCGAGGACGTGAGGATCGTCTTCAGCGGGGCCGGCGCGGCGGCGATCGCCTCGGCACGCTATTACCGGGTGCTGGGGGCGGGGCGCCAGAACATCCTGATGGCAGACGTCCACGGCGTGGTGCGGCCGGATCGGCAGCCGGCGCCCCACCCAGCACAGGCGGAGTTCGCGGCGCAGACGGCCTGCCGCACGCTGGCGGATGCCCTGGTCGGGGCCGACGTTTTTATCGGTTTGTCGGCGGGCGGAATCGTCTCGGCCGAGATGATCGCGCCCATGGCGCCAAGGCCGATCGTCTTTGCGCTGGCCAATCCCGATGCCGAGATCGGCTACCTCGAAGCCAAGGCAGCCCGGCCTGATGCGCTCGTCGCAACAGGCCGCTCGGATTTTCCTAATCAGGTCAACAACGTGCTCGGCTTCCCGTTCCTCTTCCGGGGCGCGCTGGACGCACGGGCGACCGAGATCAACGAGGCGATGAAGATCGCGGCCTCGCGGGCACTGGCGGCGCTGGCGCGCGAAGATGTGCCTGACGCGGTGGCCAAAGCCTACGGCCTCGACACGCTGCGCTTCGGCCCGGACTACCTCATCCCTAAACCGCTCGACCCCCGTGTGCTGCTCTGGGTCGCGCCCGCCGTGGCGCGGGCCGCCATGGAGTCGGGGGTGGCCCGTGTACAGATTGACATGGACAAATACCCTGATCTGCTCGAGGCACGGCTGGGCAAGTCGCGCGAGATGATGCGTATCGTCTTCAACAAGGCCAAAGCGGACCCAAAGCGGATCGTGCTGTCGGAGGGCGAACACGAGAAGATGATCCGGGCGGCGTACCAGCTGGCGGAAGAGCGGATCGCCAAGCCGGTCCTGCTGGGGAACACGCAGATCATCGCGGCGAAGGCTGCCGCCATGCTGCTGGACCTGAAGGGCGTTCAGGTTCTCGACCCGGCGCTTTCGGACCGGCACGGCGACTACGTCGCACACCTACTGACCCTGCGGCAGCGTAAAGGAGTCACACGCCGGGAGGCCGAAGAGTTGATCCAGCGCCCCAACTATTTCGCTTCCGTGATGGTTGACCTGGATGAAGCCGACGGCATGGTCGCGGGGATCAGCTCCCACTACTCCGATGGGCTGCGGCCGCCGCTGCAAATCATCCGGGCCGCTTCGGGCGGGCACAACGTCGCAGGCGTCTATCTGGTCGCCACACGCCACAAAGTGCTCTTCTTCGCGGACACGACGGTCAACATCGACCCTGACCCGGAGACGCTCGTCGAAATCGCGATCCTAACCGCCCGCCTCGCCCAGAGCTTCGAGATCAAGCCCCGGATCGCCATGCTCAGTTTCTCGAATTTCGGCAGCGTGCGGCATCCGCGCGCCGATAAGATGCGTCGTGCCGCCGAGATCCTGGCGGCGCGCGCGCCGGACCTGCACGTGGACGGCGAGGTCCAGGCCAACACCGCTCTTGTGGCCGAGATCCTGAACGGGACCTATCCGTTCAATCGTCTGGGCGCGGAGGCGAACGTGCTGATTTTCCCGAGCCTGGAGGCCGGCAACATCGGTTACAAGCTGGTGCAGCAACTGGCGCAGGCGGAGGTAATCGGTCCGATCCTGGTAGGGATGCACAAGCCGGTCCATGTGCTGCAGCGGGGCGACGAGGTCAAAGACATCGTCAACCTCGCGGCACTGGCAGTGCTGGAAGCACAGAACCGAGACCAGAACCGAGACTTGTCAAGGGACTCGTGATCTGTCAAGGGACCCATCCTGTGCGTCTGAGGCAAGCACAAGCTATCCCACCGCCTCCGGCCTGGCCATCCATGATTAGTTACTGATGTTACGCAAGGCCCGCCCTAAGCCCGTGCGTAACATCAGTTAGTTATGCACGACCCATGGCAGCCGAATTCTAGAGCCGGTAGTCGTGATAATGGTTTCAAGAGAGTTGCTGGTTCGTTGGCCGGGTAAACTTCGGGCATGGTCATCCACGTCCTTCGCTGCCGCCACTGCCAGAACGTCATCCGCCATCGCGGGGTCTGCCGTCTCTTCGGAATCGGGCGCAGCAGCCTGAGCGGCTGACTAAAAATAAGCTTGCCAGTTGCCGCCGCTGGCGCAGACGCTGACCCCGACCCGGCTCGATAACGTGCCGGAGTTTGAGCCGCAGCATCCGCTCACGCGTCTCGGAGTCCTGCTCTCGGAGTCCTGCTCGACGTCGTACTCCACGAACTCGATCCCACGCCACTCCAAATCCTTACGAGCGGCAGCGCAATTCGGACAGCCAGAGGTCGCGTAAAGCGCTATCGTCTTGCCCATGTTCTCTCCTCATAAATCCCATCGAGATAAATCCCATCGAGATAAATCTTATCGAGTCACACATCGCACAGGCGGTAGGCGGCTTCCAAAGCCGCAAGCGGGTCGCCCTGGGGGATGAACTCATGGCCGACGTAGCCGTCGTAGCCCGTTTCATCGATGGCGCGCAGGATCGGCGGGTAGTTCAGTTCCTGCGTGTCGTCGAGGTCATGACGTCCTGGGTTGCCCGCCGTGTGGTAATGAAGGAAGTGGGCGTGATGCTCCTTGATCGTGCGGATCACATCGCCCTCCATGATCTGCATGTGGTAGATGTCATAAAGCAGGCCGACGCGCGGCGAGGCGACGCGGCGGCAGACCTCGACGCCCCAGGCGGTGTGGTCGCACTGGTAGCCCTTGTGATCCACCTTGCTGTTGAGCAGCTCGATCACGAGGTTGACCCCGGCCTGCTCGGCGGCGGCGGCAACGCGGGACAGGCCGCGTGCGGTGTTCTCGATCCCCTGTTCGTCGGACAGGCCCGCGCGGCGGCTGCCGCTGAAGACAATCAGGTTCGGAATCTGGTACTTCTGCGCCAGGGCCAGAGTGCGGATGATCTCGGCCTCGATGCGGTCGTGCTCGGCCAGATCGTTCAGCCCGCGTTCGATGCCCTGGTGTCCGCCGTGCGAGGCGATGACTAGGCCGGCGTCGCGCACCCAGTCAAACAGACTTTCCCCAATTAGTTCGACAGCCTGGTAGCCGAAGGCTTTGGCCTGCCGCAGCAGGGCGTCGTCGGGAACGCCCCGGCCCGCGAAGCACCACCAGGAAACGGATTGACGGATCGGCATGGGAGTCTCCTTCAGACGGCCACAGGCTTGCCGGTAGCAATACTCTGGTTGGCGGCGACCGAGATCGCCAGGGTCTTGGCGGCGTCAGGGTAAGTGGACAGGATGCCACTCGCGTCCCCGGTCCGCACGGCATGGAGGAAGGCGGCATCCTCAATGCCGAAGATGTTGTCTTCGCCCTTGATTTCCTCCGGCTCTGCCCCTTTCTTCCCAATCACGAGGCTGTGTTCCCAGCCCGAAAAGTCGTAGTTGGTCGTCAGGCTGTGGACATGGAGGCGGACGCCGCCGCCCGCGTTGGACGAGACGCTGGACATGAGGTTGGCGATGCCGCCATTACGGAACCGGATGGCGACCGTCGCCGCATCGTCTATGTCGTAACCGGGGATGTTCTTGTTGAAGCCGGTCGCCGCGTAGGCGAAGACTTCTTCGGCGTCGCCGAACAAGAAACGCACGACGTCCACGGTATGCGTCACCTGCTCATGGAACTGCCCACCGCTCTTGTGGCGGTCGCTCCACCAGGAGCCGATGCCTGCGCCGGACGCCCCGCCCGGCGAGCCGCCCCACCAGCCGCCGTAGGCGAGAATGGCGGGGTTGGCCTGGAGCCGCTCGCGCGCCGTCTGGATGCTCTTGCGGTAGCGGTTCATGTAACCCGCGCCGGTCAGCAGGCCCTGCCGCTCCACCTCGGCGGCTAATTCTTTCACCAGCCCCAGATCCAGGCCGACCGGCTTTTCGACAAAGAACGGCAGGCCGTGCGCCAGGGCGGCCCGCTCGGCCTCCCCGTGCGCGAAGGGCGGCAGGAGGATGTAAACGGCATCCAGCCCGCCGTTCGCCGTCATCTGCGCGGGCGTGTCATAGACCGTTGCCTTCCACTCGGCGGCCATCGCCTCGGCGCGCGGGCGGCTGACGTCGGTAAACGCCGCGATCTCCACGTCGGGGATGGTTTTCAAGGCGTCCGTATGCGCCTTCGCCATGCCGCCCGCGCCGACGAAGCCGAGCCGGACTGTCTTTGCCATGCGTGTTTCCCCCTTTGGAACCAGCTATGGCGCTCTATACGACGCGCGCGTCCGCTTTTCCTCCGCAGGAATTTCCGCGTCCTCCGGCGAAAGGGAAGTGTGTTGAGCAGCTAATGGGGTCTTGCCTGTGACCAGTCGCGGTTCTGTCATAGGTTCCCTTTATCAGTACCAGTGCCGCATCACTGACGGTTTTGGGCGTGGCGGAGGCTACAGATGAAGAAAACTCATTCTCTCAGCCCAATGTGGTGGAGGTCGCAGGGGAAGAAGCCTCACTCTATGAGCACTTGGCAACTTATCCTATTGTTCGTCTTTGCCTTCTTTATGTTGCTGTGGCCGCCGATTATAACTGTAGTGACACTTGCCTTCCCTTCTGCAACGAGTCCTTCAGTGGATTGGAAGATAGCCACACCCTTCTGGGTCTTCTTCAACGGTTGGTACTATTACGTTTTTTACAGAGCATGGGTCCAGCGCCAGGCCCGGCTTGAGGCAGAGAAGAAGCAGCGAACACTAACGGAGTTTGAAGCGGGTGGAGGGGCGGCGTGATTGTAACACTGCGGGCAGAAGTAACCGCTGAAAAGGAGCATGGACATGGTCTGTCCTGGATGCAAGGCGGAGAACCCCGACGGCAAGAAGTTCTGCGGCGAGTGCGGCGCGGCTTTGGAGCAAGCGGCCCCGGTGGCGGTGGTGGGCGAGGACGGCGCGTGGTACTGCGCGAAACACGCGAAAGCCGTGACGCGCCTGCGCTGCGGGCGGTGCGAGGCGCCGATCTGCCCCAAATGCACGGTCTACACGCCGGCGGGGACGCGCTGCCGGGCGTGTGCCAAAAATAAGATCGCGCTCCGCCCCGCCGGCATGCTGCACAGCGCGGTGGGCGTGGTGGAAGGGGCGTCGCCGATAGGCCGGCGCGTCTGGTACTTGGCGATCTGGTATTTTCTCATCTCTTTCCTGCGGAACCCGTTCGGATGGTGAGCGCTATTCCCCAGGCTGTCTTGGATTGGTGTGCAGAGAACGGCTGGGGCGAGGTCCCGTACACCGTGTCGCTGTCGGGCGGCGGCGTTAGCCATACCCTGCGCCTGGAGATGGGCAATGGCCGTTCCCTCATCCTGAAGGTCAAGCCGGACGCGCCCGCCGATATGTTCGCCCGCGAGGCTGAGGGCCTGGCCGCCCTGGCAAACGCGAACGGCCCGACCATCCCTGCCGTCCATCTGACCGGCCCGGACTTCCTCCTGTTGGAAGACCTGCGGCCATACCCACCGACACCGACTTACTGGCCGGAATTCGGCTTCCGTTTGGCAACCATGCACGGGCCGAAGAAACCTCTCTACGGCTTCGCACATGACAACTACTGCGGCGAAACACCCCAGCCGAACCCCTGGACTGAAAGCGGCCATGAGTTCTTCGCCCAATACCGCCTGCGGCATCAGGCGCGTCTGGCGCGGAACCGGGAGCGACTGGACGCGCCCGACCTTCGCCGCATCGAGAGCGTCTGCGAGCGCCTGCCCGATCTGGTCCCGCCGCAGTCGCCCGCGCTGATCCACGGCGACCTTTGGAGCGGCAACGCGCTGGCCGGCCCGCGCGGCGAACCGGCCCTGATTGACCCCGCCGCCCATTTCGGCTGGGCCGAGGCGGAACTCGCGATGACGCTACTGTTCGGCGGCTTCCCGCGCGCCTTCTACGACGCCTACGCCGCGTCCTACCCACTCACGCCCGGCTGGCGGGGACGGGCGGACATTTACAACCTCTACCACCTGCTCAACCACTTGAACGTCTTCGGCGCAGGCTACCTAGCGCGTGTCCAGGACATCCTGCGCCGCTATTCCTGAGTGCCGATCTCCCGCTCTAACTGCGCCAGGAATGCTTCGATAAAGGCCGTGCGCTCCCGCGCCATCGCCCGCGCCGCCGGCGTGTGCAGGATGTCTGGCAGGCGCAACAGCTTTCGGCCAAAATGGTCCAGCGTCCAGCTCTTATCGTCAAGGGGCCGGGCACGCGCGAATGGGTCTTCGGGGTCATAAAACGGGCGGCTCAGAACCGCGCCGACAGCGAAGCAGCGAGCAATTCCGATAGCGCCCAGCGCGTCCAGACGGTCGGCGTCTTGCAAGACCTTCGCTTCCAGCGTTTCGGGCACAACTCCCATTGAGAAAGAGTGGATGCGGATGCAGTAGGCGATGGCTTCGATGCGCGCTTCGGGATAGCCTTCCGTTCTCAGCGCGTCCGCCGCGCGTTCGGCACAGAGGACACCTGAACGGGGCGAGTCAGGATGGTCTTTGGGAAGGGAAAACAGCTCGTGCAGCAGGGCGGCGGGCAGGACGATGTCTAGGTCGGCGCCTTCGGCCTCGGCGATGGAGCGGGTGCTGGCGGCGACACGCCGGACATGCCCAAAATCATGAGCCGGCTCGGCTGTCCGGGCGGCTTCGCGGGCGATTTCTTCCAGGCGGCGGATTTGCGGGGGGAACATAGGCGTTCAAAAACAAAAAAGCGGGAGCCGCTTTGGCTCTCGCTCTCCGTCAGCCTTTGATTTCGGCGACGATAAGTTTAGTATATCACGTCTGCGGCAGATTGTCAAGGCGGTATGTGCAGGCTTGGGTTCAGTCAAGACGAGCCATAAACGGCCTCACGACTGAAAATTATCAGAACAATAACAAAGAAAATTTGGAAAACTCTGACAACACATGACGGGAGTGTCTTCCATTTGTCTCAAAATAGAAGATAAATTCTCACCCCCAATTTCCGGCAGGAACATCCTCTGTCTGCGTCTAAACAGGGGGTAGTTTGCTATGCCGAAGGAGTTCTCCCCCTCGTGACCACATCCGCTATGACCTACGGCTCCGTGCCGGGGATTTCGCAGCCGATCTCGCGCCTTATCATGGGGACGATGGTTTGTTCGCCCACTAACATGTCCTATGTCCATGAACTGTTGGACCGCTTCGTCTCGGTCGGCGGCAACTGTCTGGACACCGCTCGCGTCTACGGCACCGAGCCGGCTATCGGGCAGTGGCTGACCGATCACGGGCGCCGCGAGGAGATCGTTCTGATTGCCAAAGGCGTCCACCACGACCAGCACGGCCCGCGCGTCCACCCGCAGGGCATCGCAGAGGATTTGACGGCGAGCCTGGACTTGCTCCAGACCGACTATATTGATCTGTACCTGCTGCACCGGGACGACCCCGCTTCCCCCGTCGGCCCCATCGTCGAGGCGCTGAACGCGCACAAGGAGGCCGGGCGCATCCGGGCCTTCGGCGGCTCCAACTGGACCCATGACCGGCTGCAAGAGGCCAACGACTATGCACAGGCGCACGGACTGACGCCGTTCGCCGCGTCCAGCCCGAACTTCAGTCTAGCCGTGCAGAACGAGCCGACGTGGGCGAACTGCGTTTCGGCCTCCACCCTGCCGGGCGAGTGGGACTGGTATCGAGAGAGACAGTTTCCTCTGATGGCGTGGTCGTCCCAGGCGCAGGGGTTCTTCACGGGGCGCTACGCCCAGGACGCGCCGACCGATGCGGAAATGGTGCGCGTCTGGTACAACGACGCCAACTTCCAGCGGTTAGACCGGGTAAACCAGATGGCGGCGGAGAAGGGCGTGACGCCTATCCAGATCGCCCTGGCGTATGTGCTCTGCCAGCCGTTCCCGACGTGGGCGCTGATCGGGCCGCGCACGCCCCAGGAGACGGAGTCCTCGATGGAGGGGTTGGGGCTGACCCTGACGCCGGACGAGACAGCGGGGCTGAATTTGGAGAAGTAGGTCTCGCGGGCGGAGGAGCCAAGAGGGAGACTGGGGATTCACTTGCGGGGAGGGTTTCCCCTTGCTTTTTTGCCACGGAATTTGCTATGATAGGCAGGAAACAGGCTATTACAGCAGAAAATGGGAGGGGCTGCAAGGTGACAACAGCCCTTTTGTTCAATAGATTTTAGAGAAAAGGACGGAGACTTTATATGGAATCACTACGAATCGTGATCGCGGACGACGAGCCGATCATCCGACTGGACCTACGCAAAACGCTGGAAAATATGGGCCATCAGGTCGTCGGCGAAGCAGGGGATGGGGCCAAGGCCATCGAAGTCGCGCGCGAAATGAAACCGGACATCGTGATTCTGGACATCAAAATGCCCGAACTGGACGGCATTGACGGCGCCAAAGTCATTACGACGGAGGGCATCGCGCCCGTTCTGTTGCTGACGGCCTACTCCCAGAAAGACCTCGTGGACCGGGCCAAAGATGCGGGCGTCTTTGCGTATCTTGTGAAACCCTTCAAGGAGGCGGACCTGCTGCCTGCGATGGAGATCGCCATCTCGCGGTATGAAGAGTTCGTGGAGCTAGAGAACGAGGTCTCCGACCTGGAAAACAAGCTGGACACCCGCAAAGCCGTGGACCGGGCGAAGGGCATCCTGATGGACCAGTACGGGCTGAAGGAGCAGGAGGCGTTCCGGCGCATCCAGGTCCAGAGCATGAACACGCGCAAGTCCATGCGCGAGATCGCCGATGCCATCATCATCGCGCATAATGTCTAAATCTGCAAGATGATGACCGAAGCACCAATCACCCGACAAAGCCGCCGGATGGTCCTCCCCAGGACCGTCAGGCGGCTTTTCCTATTCGTAACCGTGCTGTACCTGGCACCGCTGGTCGTGCTGGCCTCGTTCCAAAGGCAGCTCATCTTCAACACGCGCCATTCGAGGCAGACGGCGGAAGCGATGCGAAACAGCGGCGAGGCGCTGCCGCCGGGGGCGCATGAGGTACGGCTCCACACGGAACCAGGGGATAAGGTGACTGCGCTCTACGGGTACGCCCTGCGGGCTGATGGTCAGCCCGACCCGGATCATACGCGCCGCCCCACCCTGCTGTTCTTCTACGGTAAGGGCAGTTCGCTTGCAGGCGGCCGCCACTTGTTTCAATCCTTCCGCCGACTGGACGTGAACGTGCTGATACCGGACTACGTCGGCTTCGGCCAGAGCGGCGGCCAGGAGTCGGAAGCAAACTGTTATGCGACGGCTGACGCGGCGTATCGCTATCTGCGCGCCCGCCCGGATGTAGACCAACAGGGCCTCGTCATCGCAGGTTTCTCGCTCGGATCGGGTGTCGCCGTGGACCTGGCGGCGCACGAAATGTCCGCCGGTCAGCCCGTTGCCGGCTTGGCGCTGTTCGCGGCCTACACCAGCCTGGCGGACGAGGCGCACCGCCAGTACCCGATCTACCCGACGTTCCTGCTGCGCCTGCTGCTTCGCTACCCGTTTGCCAGTGAACAGAAGATGCCGCGCGTGACCTGTCCCGCTTTGATCGTCCACAGCCGCGCCGACCGGCTCATTCCGTTCTGGATGTCTGAACGGCTGGCGGCGGCGAGCGGCGGGCCGGTGACGCGCCTCGCAGTCGCGCGGGGCGGCCATGCAGACTATTTCGGGGCTGAGGGCAGGCCCGTTTTCGCCGCCCTCGCCCGGTTTATAGAAAAGATTATTCCTTCCCATGAAACACAACACAAACCAAAACAACATACCGCCCCGCATCGGGTTCGGGCGGCGCGCGCTGTTCCTCAAGCGCCACACCCAGGCCTTGCGCTCCCATGAAGTGCAATCCTCGCGGCTGCACCACGCGCTGGAAGCGCGGACGGCGGAGCTGAAGGCGGCTCAGGCGCGGATTCAGGCGATGGAGCGCGCGCATGACGAGCGCAACGCCGAGGGAGAGGCGCTGCGGCGCATCGGCGAGGCGATGGGGTCGCTGTTCGACCTGGAAGAGATGCTGAAAGCCGTCGCCGGCATGGCGGTGCAGGTGACCGGGACGGACTCGTCGCAGGTGTACCTGTTCAACGACGCCCACGACACATTAGTGCTGCGGGCGGTGACGGACGGGTCGGGCGAGGTAATCGGCAAGCTGCGTCTGAAGGTCGGCGAGGGGCTGACCGGCTGGGTCGCGCAGCACAAGGAGCCAGTGATGCTGGGGCACCATGCCCACCAAGACGCCCGCTTCAAATTCGTGCCTGAGCTTCAGGAGGACAAGTACCAGAGCATCCTGAGCGTCCCACTGATCTACCGGGGCGAAGTGCTGGGCGTCATCAACGTCCGCACTGAGAAGGAGCACGAGTACACGCGGACGCAGGTGCGGCTGCTTCAGTCCATCGCCTCTCAGATTTCGGGCGCGGTCGAAAACTCGCGGCAGTACCGCAAGCTGGAGAAACGGGCCTCGCAGCTTTCGACGCTTTCCGAGGTCAGCAAGACGATCACCAGCGACCTATACCTGGAAGAGATATTGCAGCTCATCGTCGCCGCCACGGCGGACACGCTCTCGTTCAAGATCTGCTCCCTGATGCTGCTCGACGAGGATAAGCAGGAGCTGGTCATCAAGGCGACTCAGAGCAAGAGCCGGGAGTACGCCAAAAAGCCCAACATCAAGATCGGCGAAAGTGTGGCGGGCCGCGCCCTGGCGTCCGGGCAGCCGATTACGGTCTACGACCTGAAAAACTCGGACGAGTATGCGACGCCCGACCTGGCCCGGCGCGAGGGGCTGTCGTCGCTGGCCTCCATTCCGCTGCTGGTCAAGAACAAAAAGATCGGCGTCCTGAACTGCTACACCGAGAAGCCGCACCGCTTCACTGACGAGGAGATTTCCGTGTTGACGGCCCTGGGCAACCATGCGGCCATCGCCATCGAGCACGCCAAGCTGATGGTCAAGTCGGCGATCATCCAGGAGATGCACCACCGGGTCAAGAACAACTTGCAGCAAGTGGCCTCCCTGCTGCGCCTCCAGATGCACTACGCGGGCGAGCGCAGCGTCGAGCAGGTGCTGTCGGAGTCCCTGAACCGCATCCTCGCCATCGCGTCCGTCCACGAGCTGCTGGCGCGCGAGGACCTGGACATCATCAGCGTCAAGAAGGTCGCCGAGCAGATCATCCAGGCGACCGCGCAGGGCATCCTCGCGCCCGGCAAGCACATCGCCATGAAGATCGAGGGGCCGGACATCCTGCTCCCCTCCGCCCAGGCAACCTCGGTCGCGCTAATCTTAAACGAGTTGGTGCAGAACGCCCTGGAACACGGCTTCGGGGAGGGCATGAACGAGGGCGAGATACGGATCACGCTGGGCGAAGAGCCGAAGGCGATCACGCTGAAGGTCGCCAACGACGGGACGCCGCTGCCGGACGGCTTCGACATCCGCCAGACCGATTCGCTCGGCCTCCAAATCGTCGAATCACTCGTCCGGGGCGACCTGCAAGGCCGCTTCCTGCTCGCCAACGAGGGTGCCCAGACCGTCGCGAGCATCGTGTTCGCGAAGTGATAGGACCAACCGGCATCATCAACCGATGGGGGCAGGCAAGTGAAACCCAGGAACATGAACCAGAATTAGAAGTTGAGCTTGGGGTTGGAGTGAGCCGTTGACGATGTCGTTGTTGGGGTAGTGCCAGAGCAGGACGTTCGGCCCCATGACCTCCTGCCCCGAGGGGTCGAGATGACGCTGTGGATACCGGCCATGAGGGTTCCTTCTGAGAAGCAGGCGTTTCCTCCCAATTCACCAAAGGCAGGCCGCTTCCCTGCATAGTTCGCTCAAGATAATCATGGGTATAGCCGGTTAAGTAAACATGAGTCAGTGTCCGGTGCTACTTCGTTGGTGTCAACAGTACTGCGTGGTGGTTTCCCTTGATAACGCCATTGCACAGGATTTGACCGTGATTGTTGATAGCATTCCCATCTGTCAATAAGACACCACTTTGCTTAACCAAGGCATTCAGATCATACATCTGCCCGTGCTGCCAGAGAAAGGCGCGCGTATACTTCGCCACTTTCTCTACTCTAAAGTCTCCCTCGTCGTCTGAATTGCCGACCACCTGACCCGCATCGTTAATGCCGAACGCCATGCTGTATCCTTTGGTCTCGAGTGTTCCCAAATCAGAAAGGTTGCCGTTCTCCCACAAAAAAGCGTGACTGCCGCTCCCCCCAACGACTTGCCCTTTGTTGTTGATGGCGCGCGCATCGCCCTTTGCAATCGTTTGGTAGCTGGAAGGGCCGTTCACCCAGACAACGGCATCATTGCCGGCTCTGCCGACGATTTGACCGGAATCATTCACGGCTCTGGCATTACCCCCACCGATGAGTTGGTATATCTTGCCCTTCTGCAACAGAAACGGATCGGAACGAATTCGCCCAAACTGCGCTTCTCCAACAACATCGCCCATGTTATTGATTCCCTCCGCATAACTGGTGTTGCCCCCCGGAGCAAGGATCGGGTTTAAATGCCCATGCTGCCATAGGAAAGCATATTCGCCGCCGCTGTTACGATCAGACGGCGGATCGAAAGCGCCAGCGATTTGCCCTTGGTCATTGATCTGGGCCGCGATTGTCATTCGACCGCCGAGGGGGCCGATGCGCGTGAATTTACCGTTCGACCAGAGAAAAGCCTGTGTGGCTGTTTCCTTGTCACCAAACCGCCCGACAATCTGGCCTTTGTTGTTCAACCCGGATGCGTATCCAAAGCTTCCCCCAAGGGTTCCCAAGTCCCGCATTATGTAGCGCGGAGGAGGGGGTGCCGAACTGCCGGAACGATGGGCGCAGCTCGTCACGAGGCAGAAGAAACAAGCAGCCAGAACTAGGGCGGCGTGGCGCATGGTTTTGTCACTCGAACAGCAGTTCAATGTCCTGGCGCGTGAGGTTCTTGAAGAAGCCGCCTTCGGTGGAGATGAGCTGGCTGACGAGGGCGCGCTTGCGGTCCTGGAGGAGCAGTATCTTTTCTTCTACGGTGTCGCGCGTGATCAGTTTGTAGACGAAGACTGGCTTGTCCTGGCCGATGCGGTGCGTCCGGTCGGTCGCCTGCATCTCGACGGCGGGGTTCCACCAGGGGTCAATGTGGATGACGTAGTCGGCGGCGGTCAGGTTCAGGCCGACGCCCCCGGCTTTGAGGCTAATGAGGAACAGGGGCAGGGCGGGGTCGTTCTGGAAGGCGTCCACCCGCCCCTGCCGGTCGGTCGTCTTGCCGTCCAGGTAGGCGTAGGGAACGCGGGCGGCATCCAGACTTTCGCGGACCAGGGACAGCATCGTGACGAACTGCGAGAAGACCAGCGCCTTGTGGCCCTCGGCGCGCAGCGTGTCCAGCGTTTCCAAGAGGGTCTCGAACTTGCCCGAAGCAGCCTTGCTGTCCGGTTCGACCAGACGGGGGTGGTTGGAGATCTGGCGCAGGCGCAGCAGCCCCTCCAGAATCTTCATGCGAGCGTCTTGGATGCCCTCTTTGTCCACCATCCCCATGATCTGCGCGCGGTAAAAGTCGCGCGTCTTCTCGTACAACTTCTTCTGGCCGGACTCCATCTCGGTGTAAAGAATACGCTCGGTCCGGGGCGGCAGGTCGCGGGCCACCTGGTCCTTGGTGCGGCGCAGGATGAACGGGTGGACCAGGCGGCGCAGGAAGGCGGCGGCGACCTCGTCCTGGCGCTTCTCGATGGCTCCCGCAAATTCGGTGCGGAAGTGCTCCAGGTTGCCGAGCAGGCCGGGGTTCAGGAACGAGAACTGCGACCACAGTTCCAAGGTGGAGTTCTCGACGGGCGTCCCGGTCAGGGTCAGCTTGTGGTCAGCCTGGAGCAAGCGCGCGGCTTTGGCGGACTGTGAGACGGGGTTCTTGATGGCCTGCGCCTCATCCAGAATGACGTAGTGGAATCGGTGCTGACGGAGCATCTCGATGTCGCGCAGCATGATCCCATAGGTGGTCAGAACCAGGTCGTACTCGTCAAAGGCGGCCAGGTCCTTGACGCGCGTCGTGCCGGCGTGGTTCAGCAGACGCAGACCCGGCGTGAACCGGGCCGCCTCGCGCTCCCAGTTGAAGACCAGTGAGCGCGGCAGGACGAGGAGGGTGGCGGCTTTAGCCGCGTGGCTCTCAGACAGCGATTGCAGGAAGGCAAGCGCCTGGACGGTTTTGCCCAACCCCATGTCGTCAGCCAGGCAGCCGCCGAAGCCGTACTCGTGAAGGAAATGGAGCCAGTCGAAGCCGCCCTTCTGGTAGGGATGCAGGTTGGCCTTTAGCCCATCCGGCAGGTCGCGCGGCTCGATCTGGGAGAAGCGGCGCAGATTTTCGCGGCGGCGCTGGAACTCATCATCGGCCTGGATGCGGTCCCCATCCAGCAGGAGTTGATCCAGCAGGGTCACCTGCGCGCTCGCCAGCCGCAGGCCCTCACCCGAATCCTCGGCCATCGAGAACAGGTAGCGGTACTTATCCAGCCACTCGGCGGGAATCTCGCCGATGGAGCCGTCGGCCAGCTTGACGTAGCGCTCTTTGCGGCGGACGGCCTTGCGGACCTCCTTCAGCTTCACCTGCGTTTCGCCGAAATGGATCACGCCGTCCACATCGAACCAGTCAATCCCCGACGAAACGCTGAAGGAGACCGTGGGGCGGCTGCGGTTGACGCGCGCCGAGGTCAGCTCGCGCTCCCCGTAGATCTCGAAGCCCGCTACCGTCAGGCGCGGCACCTGAGTCAGCAGGAAGTCCACCGGCTCGGTCTTGGCCCGCAGGACGAATTGGTCGGGCCGCTCGCCGCGTTTGAGGCCGTGGCCCGACGCAAGAGCCTCCCACCACGCCTGCTCGCGCTCGGGGCGGCGCGCGACTCGCACGAACGTCAGCGAGTCCGGCTTTCGCAGGAGGATCGTTTCGGGGAGGCTTTTGTCGTAGGCGGCTTCGCTGGCCCCATAGCCGAAGCGCAATTGGACCAGGAGCGTCCCCTCGGCTTCGGACAGATACAGGCGCGGAACCGGCTCGACGCCGGCTTCCTCCTCCCAGACAATGCCGCCGCCGGTCACGGGAACGCGCGCGGCCAGCGGCAACAGATACTTGTCCAGGAACGCCTGCGTGTCGTCGGCGGGCACCAGCAGGTCCGGGTTGTCCAACAGCGTCGTCACCAGGCCCGCCCCGTCCTCGACCGGGTAAAGCGTGTTGCCGGACAGAAGCCAGAGCGGGTCGGGGGAAACGACGGCGGTCTTCTCCGGGGTCAGGGGGAACTTGCGGTCGCCGAGCGTGATAAATGGAGTGAGGGCAGTCCCTTCCGGCGTCTGGTTCAGCTCGACCTGCGCCTTGCCCTGGGCGTCCGAAACGCGCACCAATGTCTGAAGCGGGTCCGCCTCGCGCCCGCGAAAGAGGAACCCGCCCGCCAGCAGCGGGAGCAGCGCGCGGCACTCGAACGAACGCTCATAGTAGGGCGAGTAGGACTGGCCGGCCAGTGCGGCCAGGTTCAGCGTGGCGTCGCCACCTGACGCGCTGACGAAGCGGCGGGGGTCGCTCTGGGCGCGCAGAGGCCGGGCCTGCTTGGACAGGGCCTCCTGCTTGACCGTCTTCGCCAAGGCATCGGCGTCGCCCAGCATCTCTTCGGCGAATTGCCCCAGGGGCAAGCTGTACGGATAAATCGCCCACTGGGAGTGGCGGGCCTGGAGGCTGAAAAACAGCACCTGCCGGGCGGCCGAGGCGGCCTGTTTCGGCTCCGCCCGCACGGCCTGGGCCAGCACGTTTTCCCATGTTTGGGGCGGGTGGACACGCAGGTAGTTCCGCAGGATGACGGCGGCGGCGACCTGGTGCTTGCAGACGATGTCCGGGTCGCCATTGGAGATCGGGCAGTCACAAAAGGCGTAGACGTGGCCGTCGTCCATCATGAACTGGACCTGATACACCTGCGTCCCCGAAACGCGGGCTTCGGCCCCGTCGCGCTCCACCCGCGCCAAGCGGACGCGCCCCTGCTGGGAATAAGCCATCCCGCGCCGGATCGTCGCCGCATCGGTCCGCACCAGCATCGCGTCTATGTCCAGCGTGTCCGCCGTCAGAAGTTGTTTCGCCATCCGTCCCCGTTTACTCCGCTCATCTAGTTGATCCCTGCCGGACTCACCACAACAATGCCAGCCCCAAGACTCGCCGGAAGTGCCTCAAATCGCTTGAAGTCGGCCCCGTTGAAGGTCAGCAAGTGTGTGACGCTGTATACGAGCATGAACGCGACCAGACGCGCGTCATGAACCTGTTTCCCCGAAACGCCTTTGGCGGCGATTAGCTGACGCCAGACGTCGTAAACAAGGTCGTCCTCGGCGATAACATCAAACTCACGCTCCGCGTCGTCCAGCTCCAAGTCTGCCGCCGCCGGACTCAGCCCCAGCCCGTTCTTGTCCAGTGGCCGCGAGGCCACGTTGCGGAACTCGATGAGGTTCTGGCGAGCAACGCAGAGTCGTTCGTTCCGATCTTGCAGACGAATGACAGCCCTATCGGCAGCCTGAAATTGTGCGTGTTGCGCGTCCTGACGTCTCAGCAGAATGTTGGTGTCAATGAGGTAAGCCAATTTCAGCGGCCTTCCTCATCATCGTAGATGTCTTCGCGCCGAAAATCAGAGGTTGAGGCCGGCATATCGCGAGCAGCCGCGCGCGCCACCCTTTCCTGCTGAAACCGCCGTCTCTCCTTCGGGGTCAGTGTCGAGCGGATGATGGTCGGCGCGGACTGATGCAGGGCGGTTTTAATAAGCCGATTAACGTACTCGTCCGCCCCCTGCCCCTGCGCGGCAGCCTTTTGACGCACTTCATGTTCGAGTCCAGGTTCCAGCGTGACGGTCATGGTCACTTCTCCTCTTTCTTCGGCGGGTGGTTCACCGTCAGGTGCAGCTCTTGGAGCTGCTTGTCTTCCACCTCGGAGGGCGCGTCCATCATGGGGTCGAAGCCGCCGCCGGACTTGGGGAAGGCGATGACCTCGCGGACGTTGTCGTCGTCGGTCAGGTACATGAGGAGGCGGTCAATGCCGGGCGCCATGCCGCCGTGCGGGGGGGCGCCGAAGTCGAAGGCGTCCAGCATGTGGCCGAATTGGGCCTGGATCTGGTCGTCAGACTTGCCCAGCATCTTGAAAATGCGCTCCTGGATGTCGCGCTTGTGGATACGAATCGAGCCGGACGCGGCCTCGGACCCGTTGCAGACGAGGTCGTAGCAGAAGGCGCGGCAGCGGGCCGGGTCGCTCTCCAGAAACGGCAAGTCCTCGGGGTGCGGCATGGAGAACGGGTTGTGGGCGAAGGTCCAGCCCTGCTCGTCCTCGTCCCGCTCGAAGACGGGGAAATCCATCACCCAGCAGAAGTGCAGCATGTTCGAGTCGGCCAGATTTTGCCGCGTTGCGATCTCGCGGCGCAGGCGGTCCAGGACTTTGGCGACGACATCGGGCTTGTCGGCGACAAACGCAATCAGGTCGCCCGGCTGCGCCTCAGCCAGCGCGACCAGGCCCGCGATCTCCCCTTCCGACAGGAACTTGGCGATGGGCGATTTGACGCCCTCCTCCGTTACCAGCAGATAGGCCAGGCCCTTTGCGCCGAAGGCTTTGGCGAGCACGGTCAGGTCATCTATCTCCTTGCGCGAGAGGGACGCGCCTTGCGGGTAGCAGATCAGCTTGACCTGCCCGCCGCTGCCCAGGGCGCTCTGGAAAACCGAGAACTGCGTGTTCGCCAGGACGGGCGCGGCATCTTTCAGTTCCAGCCCGTAGCGCAGGTCGGGCTTGTCCGAACCGTAGCGGGCCATGGCCTCGTCATAGGTTAGGCGGGTGAACGGCGTCACTATAGTTTTGGCTGAGAGCTGTGGGATGATCGCGGTGTAGAGCGACTCGACCACTTCCAACACGTCGTCCTGCTCCACGAAGGACATTTCCAGGTCAAGCTGCGTAAACTCGGGCTGGCGGTCCGCCCGCTGGGCCTCATCGCGGAAGCATTTGGCAATTTGAAAATAACGCTCCATGCCCGCCACCATCAGGAGCTGCTTGAACTGCTGCGGAGCCTGGGGGAGCGCATAAAAGAGGCCCGGCTGCAAGCGATACGGCACCAGGTAATCGCGCGCGCCTTCGGGCGACGACTTGGTCAGAATGGGCGTCTCTATCTCCAAAAATCCGCGCCCGTACATGAACTCGCGGATGAGCCGGATGGCCTCGTGGCGCAGGCGCATCTTCTCATACATGGCCGGGCGGCGCAGGTCGAGGTAGCGGTATTTGAGCCGCAGCATCTCTTCCACGTCCTTGTCCTCGGCGATGGGGAACGGCGGCGTCTTGGCGGCGTTCAGGACTTCGATGGTGGCCGCAGCGACCTCGAACGCGCCTGTTTTGAGGTTCGGATTTTCCGTGCCTTCGGGCCGCTGCCGGACTGTTCCGGTAATGCTGAGGCAGTATTCGGCGCGGACTCGCTCGGCCACGGTGAGGGCGTCGGGCGCGTCGCCGCCGTTCACGGCCACTTGGACAATGCCGGTCCGGTCACGCAGGTCCAGAAAGGCAATGCCACCCTGGTCCCGGTTCCGGTTGACCCACCCGTTCAGAGTTACCGTCTGCCCCACCTGCGCCTCCGAGATGTCGCCGCATGCCACCGTCCGCTTCCACTCTGCCACGATTGCTCTCCTCCACCCAACTGTGGGTTAATGTCTGAAAAATATAACCCTTAGTATACCACACCCGTCAGGAGGAAACCTGGCAAAAGAAAGCCCGGCACGGGAAGTGCCGGGCTGCTGTGACGCTCAGGGTGGGGGCCAGACGGGCGCGCGGTTCCGCTCGTGGTCGGTGTTCAAGCGTCGCAGACGCCAAGCCAGCGAAAGCAAGCCCAGCCCGAAGAGCAAGGCGTAAGCGCCGATCATCCAGACAAGGGTGATCAAAGCGGCGCGGGGTGCGGCCAGCAGGCCAATCCCCAGGAGCAGCGAGATGACGCCCAACGCGCCCAAAGCCCATTCGCCCGCGATCACTTTGCGGAGACGGAGGGCAGCGGCGATCTCCACGAGGCCGGTCAGGATCGCCCAAGCGGCGACCAGGTAGACGAGCGCGAGGGCAGTCGCGGCGGGATGTGCGAATGAGACGATACCGGCCACGACGCCGACGATGCCTTCAATAACCAACAGCCCCCAGCGCTCGTCGGTGTGTGTGAAACGCGCCGCCGTCAGCAGAGCGAACACGCCGTCTACTAGGGCATAAACGCCAAACAGGGTCACGAGGGCCGTCAGCGCCGCCCCCGGCACGAGGATCGCCAGGATGCCGAACAAAACGGCCAATCCCCCCCGGACCGCCAGGACCCACCAGCCGCGCGCGATGCGCTCTACCATGCCTCTTCACCTCCCAAAACAAAAGTCGCCTAAGAATACCCACCGTCAGCGAGCGGCGAAACGTGGCCGGGGGCGCACTAAGCGGCCGCCACCTCGGCGGTGCAGAAGGCGCAGCGCGAGGCTCTGGTGGGGATACTGCTCAGGCAGTACGGGCATTCGCGCGTGGTCGGGGCGACCGGCGTTTCGGTCTTGCGGAGCGACATTAAGGTGGTTGACGGGTTTGACGATGAAGAAAAAACCACGAGGGCGATGATCAGGAAGCTGACCAGCACGTCGAGGAAGTCACCAAAGCCGAACTTCGCCCCGTTGATCGTCGTGTTGAGGTTGCTCAGGTCCACCTTCCCAAACATGCCGATGAACGGGGTGATGATGTCCTTGACCAAAGCGGTGACGATCCCGCCGAACGCGCCGCCGATGATGACGCCGACGGCCAGGTCCACGACGTTGCCGCGCAGAATGAAGTCCCGGAACTCTTTTGCGATGCCCATGATTGCTGCGGCCTCTCTGAAGATGCCCGCCACGCCGACGACCCGAGCGGGTCATTGGGGGCATTATAGCACGAAAGCGGCCAGGCATAAATGCCTAGCCGCTTACTTTCCTGACGGTGTGAGGGGTTACTTGTCCAGCGCATCGCGCACAGCGTCTTTGGCCTTGCCGAAGCCTTCCTGGACCTTGCCCTCGACCTGCTTGGCCTTGCCGGCCACGTCGTCGTCCGCATTGCCGGTGACATCGCCCACCGCATCCTGGGCCTTGCCCTCGGCCTGCTTTAGTTTGCCCTTGACAACATCTTCATCTGGCATGGTTTGGTACTCCTTTAGCGTCAATGTACCCAGCCCTATTGGCATACAAACTCGAGTAAGTAGAGGCGCCCGTTCAGCCCGCTTGTCCGGCGCCACCCGCGTCTTCCATGCATCGGGATCGTCCTGCGTCTTTTTTGTGGCGTCTGTGGGTCTGGCGGCGTGGACGGGGATCGCACTTTCGGGATTGAGGCCCTCGCCACTCCCTGCGCCGCCGACGCGGCAAGCCGGGCGAGGTGTGCGGGGAACCTTCGGCCTGGGTACAACGTCAAGCAAGTACCGAAAACGTTTTATCCAGAGGGAGCGACATTCAAATGTCCGAGCAAAACCATTCACAACACAATGCACATAATCAATCGCGGCGCCTCTTTCTGCGCCGCGCGGCTTTGACCGGAGCGGGCCTGGCCGTCGCGCCACTGCTGATCCCGCAGACGGCGGAGGCCGGCGGGCTTTTCTCTGCGCCCAGCGCTGATGATCAAAAGAAAGTTGGCGACCAAGCCGCGCAGCAGGTGCTTCAGAAGTATCCTGAAGTCCATGATGCGCGTGCCCGTCACTTCAACGAGATCGGCCAGAGACTGGTCCACGGCCTCTCGGCCTCAGACCGAAACACCTGGGATTTTCGGTTCCATGTGCTCGACAGCAAAGAGGTGAACGCCTTCGCGCTGCCGGGCGGCAACATGTTCATGTTCACGGGCCTGTACAAGCTGCTCTCGACGGATGACGCGCTGGCAGGCGTGACCGGACATGAGATGACCCATGTGCGCTTGCAGCACTGGGCCAAAGCCAGTGCCAAGCAGCAGGAGCGCGCGGCAGGCATCGGTCTGCTGCTGGGCATTTTTCACGCCGGCAGGGCGGCGCAGACAATCGCGGGGCTGGCGGACAGTGCCATCGGCTTGAAGTTCTCACGGTCCGAGGAGGACCAGGCAGACCAGGGGGGCTTGGAGAACATGGTCATGGCGGGCTACAACCCACAGGGCATGATCCAGCTCTTCCAGGCGCTGGAAAAGGTCAGCGGTAACGGCGGCGGATTGGGCGGATCGTTTCTGTCCGACCACCCGCTCACTTCGGACCGGATCAACCACACCCAGCAGCGGATCGCGGCGATGAAAAGCCAGCGGAACTTCCCGCCGCTGACTCCACTCAGCTATAACAGACTGTTGGGATAGCCGCGTCTCGGGGACGCCGGGAAACACACAAAAGCGGCTCTCCCTAACAGGAGAGCCGCTTTTGGTGCGGCAGAAAAGCTGGGACAACGCCAGACTTTTCCAGTTATGACAAAAAATTGCCTTGCTGGGCTTGCTCGCCGGCAGCTTCTTTCGCCACAACGCAGGTGGCATGGTCGCCTTTGGGGCCGCCTTCCAGATCGAAGGTGACTTCCTGACCTTCGCGCAGGGACCGGTAGCCGTCGGACTGGATCACAGAATAGTGGACAAAGACATCCTTGCCTTGTGCCAGTTCGATGAATCCATAGCCTTTGGCATCGTTGAACCACTTGACTTTCCCGTTGATCATCGTGTCTCTCTCCTTGCTGTTGCTGACTCCTTGTTGCTGAAGAGTTCTATAGAACTACCTATGTAGGACTTTCGCTTCACTCTAAGCTATTCTAGGGTTTTTGAACATTGTTGCCTGATATTAGCATCTATAAATAATCTGCAAGCAAGCGCAAGCGAAAGTCCTACTATGCATAAAACATGCCAACTCTTCGTGTAAGGAATAAAACAGACATATTTCTTTTTGCCCCGCTTTCCGGCCTCAGCCTAAGGCGAGCACATCTAAAATGAGTGATTGCGTCGAGGTATCCTGAGACATCTTCCTTTAGGAGTTGTCTTGTGGCTTCTTCGGCTTCTTCGGCTTCTTCTGGGTCTTCTGGGTCTATTTCCTTGACTGACTGCTTCGCCGAGCTGCCTGATCTGCGTGTGGAACGCACCCGCCTTCATGCGCTGACCGATATTCTGGTCATCGTCCTCGGTGGCGTCCTCTGTAGGACAGAAGGATGCGAAGACATCGTGGAGTTGACTGGGTCCTAAACCTTGTGTTTGACGAGGATGCCGGCCGCCTCCGCAAGGACAACCTCGCGGTGCTGCGCTACATCGCGCTCACCCTGCTGCGCTAGGAGAAAACGCACAAGCGGGGCATCAAGGCCAAGCAGAAGCCGGCGGGCTGGCATAACGACTACTTAACCAGGCTACTCACGAATTAAGATGCGCTCGCCCTGGGCTGAGGCTGCTCTTGCTTGCTTTTTTCCGCGCAGTTCAGGTATACTAACGCGCACTCGTCTTTCGCAATGGTTCTTTCTAGGAGTCTTTTCGCACCATGCCCAACATCAAGTCCGTCATCAAGGACGTCAAGCGCTCGCGCCAGCGCCAGCTTCGCAACCAGGCCACTAAGTCGCAGATCAAGACCTACGTCAAAAAGACTCGCGCTTTGATTACGACGGGAACGGCCCAGCCGCAGGAAGTTTCGGCCAGCGTCTCCAAGACCGTCAGCGTCATTGACAAGGCGTGGAAGCGCGGCATCATTCACAAGAACGCCGCTGCCCGCCGCAAGTCGCGCCTGATGAAGCGCGCCGCCCAGACCACCGCCCCGGCGTAGGGGCGAACCTTGTGTTTGTCCCTACAGACCGACCTGTGTAATCCGTCCGCCGGTCACAGGCAGGTATGCGCCGGTGACGTAGCCCGCTAGATCGCTCAGGAAGAACGCGCAGGCGTTACCGATTTCGTCGGCGCTGCCGTGCCGACGCAAAGGAATCGTCGCCGCGAAGTCTCGCGAGCCTTGCGAGGCCGTGTCCACCTTCTCGTCGGCCATCCAGCCGGGGGCGACCATGTTGACCGTGATGTTCTCCGGTCCCAGTTCCATCGCCAGCGACCGCGAGACGCCGACCATCGCCCCTTTGCCGGCCATGTAGACGGACCAGCCGGCGGGGGCCATGTTCCACAGCTCGGTCACGATGTTGACCACGCGCCCCCCGCCCTGTTCCTGCATGATGGGCCGCGCCGCCCGGACGGTGTTCAGGACAGCCTCGCAGCCAAACGCAAAGGCGTTTTGATAGTCCTGCGCGGACGCTTCCTCCAGACTCCCGTTCTGCCGCCCGCCGATGGCGTTGTTGACGACCCCATCCAGACGCCCGAAGCGCTCCGCCGCCGCCCTCACCATCGCGGCTGTCGCCTCGGCATCCCGGACATCCGCCCCGAAAACCTCCGCCTGCCCCCCCGCCTCCCGAATCTGCGCGGCGACGGACGAGGCCCGGTCTTTGCTGGCGCTGTAGTTGATTGCCACTGCCGCCCCCTCGCGCGCCAGGACACGGCAGATCGCCGCCCCGATCCCGCGCCCGCCGCCCGTTACGAGCGCCACTTTTCCTGTCAATAACATCTTTTTTCTCCAGTCATTTCATGGCTGCTTCTTCGGCAGCCGCCGGGTAATCGAAGCCTAATCGCTCGGCCAAAATCCTTCCGACGCGCGCCCCTTCCTCGCGCAGCCTCTCTAGGGCCTCACAGAACTCCACTTCCGTTTCGCTCGACCGGCCCAGGACATTCAGCGTTTGGCCGTCATGGGCCGCTTCCACCGCCTGCACCATTGGGGTGAGCGAGTGGATCGTCATCGCGGACATCGGGCCGCAGTCTTGGCCCGTCGCCAGCACATGCCACAGCCGCAGGAGATCCTGCCGAAGCCGGTGCTCGCCCTCCCAGGCGATCAGCGTCAGGCCACGCGCCAGGACCTTCCGGTGCTTCCGCAGGTTCATCCAAAAGCCGCCGAGGACCTGACGAATCTCCTCCGGGTCCGCCGGCTTGAACCGGACGCTGGGGTCTTCGCCGCCGACGAGACTCGCCGCCAACGCTTCATCGCGGCAGCCGAGCACGAGACGCGCTTCATTGCCGGGTGGGTGCATTGCCGTCTGTACCAAAAAGTCGTAAACCTGGCCGTTGTCGAGCAGCATGTGGTGCAGCACGGCATCTTCGGCGAAGCGCCAGGAGAGGCTGTAGGTAATCCGCGAGGCTACGCGGGAGGCAGACGACGGCAACGTATCGGGCGCTTGGTCCAGCCCAGTCAGCGCGACCCGCAGGTCTACATCGCTATGAGCGTCCCCTACCCCCCGTGCCAGGCTGCCGCCGAGCCAGAGCGCGGCGACGGAAGGATCGTCCCACAAGTCGCGCGCCAATTCAGCCAGCAAAGGCCGCTGGGGAAGGTCAGGCAGCGCGTCCAGGTTTAGGCCGTTCATCTTTCACCCCCCGACCCCCACCCCAATAAAGCCTTACCCCAATAAAGCCTTAAATCTGGGGAGTAAGAAAAGAGCGTCGTAGGAGTGCCGCTTGCTACGCCCTTCCTATTCTAGTTCCCCCGGAATTGGGGGCTAGGGGGGCAAAGCCTATGACCCCCAAAACGATCCTCCGCCGGGCAGGACATTCGACGCCTCGTGTGGAATGTCCTTTGGACAATCGCAAATACACCTTTACTACGTTCAAGGAAAACAAACACCATGACAGGTCCTTTAGGAATGGGCGTCGTCGGCGCGGGCAGCATCGGCATCCGGGCCGCCTTGCAGCACCTCTGCCTGCCGGATGTGCAGGACCGCGTCACGCTGGCCGCCGTCTGCGACCCCGTGCCGGGCCGGGCGCAGGCCGCCGGGGACAAGTTCGGCGTCAAGCGCGTCTATGAGAGCTACGAAGACCTGCTGGCCGACCCGGATGTCCATGCCGTCACGCTGGGCACCCCCATCGGGCTGCATTTCGCGCAGGGCATGGCGGCCATCGCCGCCGGCAAGCACATCCACTTCAACAAGACCATCACGACGACCGCCGATGAGGCCACGCAGCTCATTGACGCGGCGGCGGCGGCCAATGTCAAGCTGGTCGCCTCGCCGGGCCAGATGATCCGTCCGGCCAACAAGCGCATCCGCAAGATGATCGGGGACGGCGCGCTGGGGCAGCTTGCCTGGGCAGCGACGGGGGCCGCCTTCGGCGACTACCACGAGCACGAGGGCGTGCGGAGCGGGAGCGACGTTCTGAGCAACATCAACCCGGCCTGGTACTGGCGCAAGCCCGGCGGCGGGCCGCTGTACGACATGACCGTCTACGGCCTGCACACGCTGACGGGCATCCTCGGCCCGGCCAAGCGCGTCACGGCCATGTCCGGCGTCGGTATCCAGGAGCGCGAGTTCCAGGGCAAGATGTACCCATCCGACGCCGACGACAACACGCTGATGGTGCTGGACTTCGGCGGCGCGACCTTCGCCTTCGTCTACGGCACGTTCGCCGGGACGCTGACCGCCTTCGGCCAGCCCTCCTTTTACGGCACGAAGGGCAGCATCACGGGCCTGGACTTCAACGGCCAGAAGATCGAGGTCGCCGATTCGGGGATGCACTTCTTCGGCCCGCATGTGGTCGGCAAGCACGCCGAAATGGAAGAAGCGCACGTCTTCGAGGACATCATGCAGCTCGTGGACCTCGCCCGCGAGGGCATCCCGACTCCCGCCACGGCGGAACACGCCCGCCACGTCGTCGAGATTATCGAGGCCGCCTACCGCGCCGGGGAGACGGGGCAGACGCAGACGTTGACGACGACCTTTACGCCCGTCGCAGGCGCGTGACGTGCCGCTTGGCGAGAACCCGGCTTTTTCACGCCTCAACTCAGACGACAAAACGAGTAAACTTCTCTATGCCCAACGTCCTGCGGAGCGGCCCCTACCGCTTCTACTTCTACAGCCATGAACCCAACGAGCCGCCTCATGTTCATGTGGACCGCGACAACCTCTCGGCTAAGTTCTGGCTGGAGCCTGTAAGCCTGGCGCAAAACCTGGGCTTCCGGCCAAAAGAGCTGCGGGAAGTGCAGGAAATCGTGGCGCAAAATCAGCAACGTTTCGTGGAGGCTTGGAATGACTACTTTGGCATTGGATAACCCCAACCCACCGCTCAAAGCCGATGAGCGGGTCGCAAGCGTGGAGTTTACGGAAGACGCGATGAGCGTCACGCTGATGGACGGCAGAACGATCACGGTCCCACTCTACTGGTATCCCCGCCTGCAAGATGCAAGCGAAGCACAGCGTCAGAACTGGCAGATCGCCGGCGGCGGATACGGGCTGCATTGGCCCGATGTGGATGAGGATTTGAGCACGGCAGGGCTGCTCCGTGGTGCGCCTGCCCCCCGGCGGCAACGGCAAAAGTAACTCATTTATGGCCCCCCGCGACGGCATCCGACCCCAGCCACGGCGGAACACGCCCGCCACGTCGTCGAGATCATCGAGGCCGCCTACCGCGCCAGCGAGACCGGCCAGACGCAGACCCTGACCACAACCTTTACGCCCGTCGAAGGGGCTTAACACGTGACATAACACTTTTTGGGGCGCGGTGTCAGGGTTTGCCTTAGTCAAGGACGCAGCAAAGGGAGGATAGAGGTGGAACTACACCTGAGCGAAGGGCGCCTGTTTGTCGGAGTGGTTTCATCTCTTTTTCTTATTAGTCTTGCTTGTGGCAGCGGCTACTGGATGGCACGCTACTTGCCTGTACGCTTCAACGGCGAGAAGGTCCTCACCGGGCTTCTAATCGGCAGCCTCGCGGCCTTAGCCACTTATGGTACGGAAAAACTGATGCAGAACCAAGTGCAGCTTTCTCAGGTCATTTTGCCATTAGGCTGGTTTTTTCTTCAGGGCCTTGCGGGGGAGATTACTGTCCAAGCTGCTTCGCGGCGCAGGAGAGGCAAGCCCTAAAGGCTCTTGCAGCGTATGCCGCGTCGGCGGCCAAACAATGGCACCCCATCCTTAGAAAGAACTCATGTCTCACTATGAAACAATCTGTAGGACTTACTTTTTCCCTGCTCGGCCTGCTCCTGTTGGGTGCGACCACACAAATCGCCCACGCGGATGACGGCATCTTTCCGCCCGCGCCTGCCGCCGCGCCGTTTATCAATTTCGACGGGCGCGGGTTCCTGCTGAATGGCAAACGGACCTTTATCGCGTCGGGCGGCATGGAATACTGCCGCATCCCGCGCGCCCTGTGACGCGATTGGCTGCTGCGGCTCAAGCGGGATGGGTTGAATACGGTAGGAAGCTACGAGGGGTGGAGTTCAAGGGCTTTCTGCCCCGCGACCCAGGCGTCAATCATCTGGCGGGAAAGGCTGACCGGCGGCGGCAGATCCGGCAGGGAACCGACATCGAACCATGCCGCCCGCTCCAGCTCCGCCTCGTCAATCACGATCGCGCCCCCAGTGTAGCGGGCCGTGAAGCCGACCATGAGCTGGTGCGGATACGGCCAGGGCTGGCTGCCCGCGTAGGCCAGATCGGTGATCTCCAGGCCCGCCTCCTCGCGCGTCTCGCGCCGGACGCAGTCTTCCAGGGACTCGTTCGGCTCGACAAAGCCTGCCAGGATACTGTAGCGCGTCCCCCACCCCGGCTTCTGGGCGAGAAGCAGGCGCGGGCCGTCGTGGATCAGGATCAGCGTAGCGGGCGAGATGTGCGGGTAGGCGACGTGGCCGCAGTGGGGACAGAGGCGTCCCCAGTCGCCTTCGCGCGGCTCTGTCCGGTGTCCGCAGACAGGGCAGAAGCCGCTGGTACGCCGCCAGTAGAGCATTTGGGAGGCGTAGCCGGCCAGCGTGTGTTCCGCTTCGCTCACCTGCCCGAACAGGACGCGCAAGCTCGTCGCGGCCCAGCCTTCGGGAATGTCCGCGTCCGGGTCGGCTTCCGCCGTCAGGCAGGGGACGCCGCCCAGTGTGCCAAGGTAAAGCGGGTCGCTCAGGTCCAGGGTCGCCACGCTTTCGCGGTCGCCTCGGTGCAGGCAGATTGTCCCGCCCTCGGTCCGGGTGAGCAGTTCCCCTTTAAAGAACGGCAGCCAGAGGGCGGGGCCAGGGTCGGACCGGGCAGGCGGATACGCGCGGATGAAGTCCGTCAGGGCCTCTTGATTCACATCGTCTCTTTTCTATCTCTTTTGGCGCCTCACACGGGAGGCAGAAATCGGGAAGGTATCCATGAACCGCAAAGGCTTTACCCAGGCGTTCACACTGATCGAGCTGCTCGTGGTCATCGCCATCATCGCGATCATTGCCGCTATTTTGTTCCCGGTCTTCCAGAAGGTGCGCGAGAACGCCCGCCGCGCCTCCTGCCAGTCCAACATGAAGCAGATCGGCCTGGCGATCACGCAGTATACACAGGACAGCGACGAGACGCTGCCGACACGGCGGCTGGGCATCACCGACCCGACCGAGTACGAGTCGTGGCGCGCGATGATTTACCCGTTCGTCAAGAGCACGGCGGTGTTCCAGTGTCCCTCAAACCCGAGAAGCAGCGTGAGCGATTACAACGTCCATCTGCCGAACTCAAACGAGCCGCCGGACATGAAAGCATCTTACGCCGCCGCGCGCTATGACGGGACCGGGCCTGGCGGGCCGCACGGGGCTTTCCTAGACGACCCTACGACCGGCAACTCCGTCCCGGTCATCCTGGCAGCCCTCCAGACTCCGTCCAGCACCTTGGAGATCGTGGAAGACACTTCTCCGTTTTCCGAATTCGCCGTGACCAAGCTCGGCTTCTTCGACCAATGTAACGATTCAGGGCTGTTTGGATGCCTCTTCGCCGGCCACACGGCCCGCACGAACTGCCTCTTCTGCGACGGCCATGTCAAAACCCTACGACCGCTGCAAACGGTAGACACGGGCGAGGGAGGCACCGGCGAGGTCAACATGTGGACGACGGACAATAGCGGTTTCGCGTCCGGCAGTGACCGGGCTAGGGCGATGCAAACTCTGACGGCTTCCGCTCAGTATTACAAGCCGTAGGCGGCCGGGGCAGGCGATAGAGCCTGCCCCGGCCTCACTCTCACTTGTTGCCTGCTGCCAGGCCGTGCTCAGTCAAATAGGTGTAGCTCTGGCGGACAGCTTCCCACATATCCGCGTCGCAGCGGTCCAGTTCCACGATCAGCCATTGCAAGACGCTCGGGTCCGCCGCACCGATCGTGCCGGCGATGTCTACCTTGCCGCCGCCGACCGCCGTCATGGCACTGTCTTTCTCCAGGCTGCCGTCCTTGATGTGCAGGAGGGGCAGGCGCGCGGAGTGCTGCGCGACAGCGGAGGCAGGGGAGACGCCGGCGTAGGCGGCCCAGTAGATGTCCAGCTCGCTGAAAATGTCTGGGGCACTTTCCAGCACGAAGTCGTAGACCAACTTGCCGTCCCGCGTCTCGAACTCCCACCAGTGGTTGTGCATGCCGAAGGTCAGGCCCTCCTGCTTGGCAAGTTCTGCCGCCACTTGGAACCGCTCGGCGCTGCGCTTGCAGTCGTCCAGGGTCTGGAAGTCGTTCGGCCCCAGGCCGGCAACCAGGCGCGTGTTGCCTAGCGTCTTTTCCGTGTCGGCGATCTGGCGGATCGTTTCCGCCGCCGGCAGCCCGACGTGGCTGCTGCTGACTTGCAGCCCCAGGTCATGCACGATGCCGGTGACCTCTTGGGGCGAATGCCCGTGCAGACCGGCGAACTCGACTCCTTTGTAGCCGATCTCGGCAACCCGCCGCAATACGGCGGCGAAGTCCCCCTGCACCTCATCGCGCAGGGTGTAAAGCTGAATGGAAAGCGGCGTAGCCATGGTAGGTTGTCCTTTTTTGATATGCTTCCGCCTTGTTCGGCTGACACATCGGGGATTCCTGCGTTTGCGCCGCTTTTTCCTGGGGGAATAACAGGGGCAGGTAGAATGAAAGAAAATGGAACCGAAGGGGAGGAAAAGCCCATGGCGACGGGTGAGACATTTAACGAGCAGGCCAGGATCAATGGGCCGGCGATTTTGGAGCTTTTGAGTGAGCTGGAGAAGCGCGACAAGGAGAACAAGGGCAAAGTGCAGGCAGGCAGCACGGCGGGCACGGGGCTGGGCGATCCGCGCGGATTTGGCGTAGTCAACGCCACAGGCAACACGGTCGGGAAGGTCGAAGATTTGTATGTGGACCCACACACCCGTCAGCCCCATTTTGCGGTGCTGTCACTGGGAAATCATGCCCTCGGCCTCGGCAACCGCCATGTCCTCGTCGGGTATGACGACCTGACGGTGACGGAGGGCAAACATGTTCAGGTGACGCGCGCCCTGGGATAGAGGAAGCAGGAAAGGGCGAACCTGGTGTTCGCCCTCCTTATCCACGCCCTCGTCTTTTGGGTCTATAAGTCGTAATGGAACTCAATTGGTGCGTCCACATCCGGGTGCAGGCTGGCATGGACGGGGCAGCCATGCGCGACGCGCTCCAGGGTCGGGCGCATCTCTAGGGAGACCGACACGGGCAGATGCACCGTCAGCGGCAGGTGACCGATCCGGCGCGGGCTGGTCGTCATCTCCTTGCCGACATGGGCGGTCATCCCCGTCAGGTCCAACTCATGCCGCTCGGCGAACATCGCAACCGTGGTAAGCACACATGAGGCCAGGGCCGCCGCGACCAGATCGGTCGGGCTGAAAGCGGACGCATCCCCGCCTATGTCTTTGGGGGCGTCCGTTTGGACCGTGACGCCCTCCTGATGCCGCAGCGAGCACTTCTTGCCGCCGTCATAACGCGCTTCGATCTCAACCATGGTTGTCTCCTTTTTCGGTATCACCTAGTACCTGCCGCTGCCGAGTGTCCAGGAAAGGACGCTCACAGAAGTGGAAAAATAGCCTGCCCCCGGCGATGCACACGGCAACCTTGACCAGATAAAGCAGCAGAGGATGTGCCGCGATGACATGAAGGCGGTCCAGACCCTGGGTTACAATGCCCAGGGCCAGGAGGTGGACAAGATAGAGGCTGTAGGAAAACATTCCCAGCCAGGAAAACAGCCGCACCGGCCACCGGCCCACCAGGCAGCCCTCCCAGCGGAAAAGCACGATCAAGGCAATCGCGAACCCGAGATAAAAGAAAACTTGAAACTTGCCGGACAGACCATCCACCGAACCATCCTCGCCATGCCGCAGGGCGTAAGTGACGATGAGGACGCCGCAAAGCAGGAAGAGCAGCCACGGAAGGCGTCGCCCCGGTTGCGCCAGAATTTGGTACACGAGAACGCCCAGGCCGAACTGCGGCCAGAGGTTCCAAGGAAAGGGGCAGCCAGACCCCGCCAGGTCGAGCCAGACCAGCGCCCCGATCGTCATCCCCCCCAGAGCGTCCAGCAGGCGCGGCGCCTGCTTCGCCCGCACGGCGCAAAGCAGAAGCAGTGCCACGACGGCGTAAAAGGCGACTTCGTAGCACAGGCTCCAGAAGACCCGGATGACATAGGCAGTGTGAAGCGGCAGTTGGGTCAGCGTGAGCGCCCCGAGGTAGAAGCGCCACCCCTGATGCAGCAGGTTCAAGCCGGCGATCTGGCTGCTTGGGACGACATGATGCCGGATCAGCGCTGTCAGCAGAAGCGAAAGCGCGGCGGCGACGAGCGAGGCAAGGAGGTACGGCGGATAGATACGGCGGACCCTAGCTGTCAGGAAGTGCCTGACGGGCCGGGGGGAGTTCAGCGACCGCGTCGCGGCGCTGGCGATGCAGTAGCCGGAGATGACGAAGAACATGGGCACTCCGAGATGCCCTCCGGCGCTGAACAGAGAGAGCAGGGCAGGAGTCGTCTCCAAGCGGACATGCAGCAGGACGACCCAGAGCGCGGCGACGCCGCGCCAGGCGTCCAGCAGGCGGTAGGGGGCACTGCCCACGCGCTGCGGCGGGGCATCGGCCGGCGGCGTGAGCGGCGCCTGTCCCCCAGCATGACTCAAGAACACTTCCTCCCCTACTGCGCCGCCTCGACTGGGAACGAGACTTCCGCCGCCGTTTTGCCGGGCCGTTCGATCCTCAGCGCGATGGTGTACCGAGACGCCACGCCCAGCCGGACAGGAATGTTATAAAGCCCGCCGCCCTGCGAACGTCCCGTCGTGCTCGCCCCCGGCAGGCGTGGAGATAGCATTTCAGGTGTGGCCGTGATGTTAGCGTTACCGACCGGCGCACCTGTCGCCGAGTCCGCCAGCATCACAGTCAACGTGTTATCGCCTGTATGCGCGAGGGAGCCGGAGGTCAGCGTGACGGTCGTGCTTCCCGCAGTCTGCTGCGTCAGGGGTTGGGGCGCGGCGGTGCGGGAACAGCCCATGAGAGCGCTCATCAAAGCGGCAGCTAGCACAGAAGAAACAACGGACCGCGTCATAGCTACCCGGAATACCCGCGCAGGAGGCCGATTACTTTGCCGATAATGGCGGCGTTGTCGGCTTTACGCAGGGGGATAGGCGCGAAATTGGGGTTCTGCGCCTGAAGTTCGATCCGGTTGCCGTGCCGCGCGAACTTTTTGACCGTCGCCTCCTCGCCCAGGCGCACGGCCACGATGTCGCCGTTCTCCGCCGTCGCTTGGGGCTGGATCACGACCAGGTCGCCAGGCAGAATGTGCGCGCCCGTCATACTCTCGCCCTGGACTCGCAACAGGAAGCAGTCGGGGGCACCCGTTCTCAGGAGTTGATTGGGGACCGCGACGAAGTCCTCGATGTTCTGGTTCGCCAGCAGAGGCGTCCCCGCCGCGATAGTGCCGATGAGCGGCAGGCGACGCAGGCCGGCGATCTCATCTAGGGAACGCGGCTCCAGATGCGCCAGGATCTGAATGCCGCGCGCATGGCGCGGACCATCTTTGGAAGACTGCCGCTCAATGTAGCCCTTCTTTTGCAGGGCGTCCAGGTGGATGGTGACGCCGCGCAACGACCCAATCGTCAAGCCAAGCTGCATCTCGCGGATCGTCGGCGGGTAGCCCTTCTCCTCGATGTAGGAGACGATGAAGTTGAAGACTTCCTGCTGCCGGTCCGTCAATCCTTTCGCCATCAGGGTCTCCCCATGCGTTTCTTCGCCTTCTTTTCGTCCATCAGCGTCGCCAGCGCCAGATACGGGTCCTGCGGGTTGCGCGCCATCTCCTCGCGCACCTCACGGATGCGCGTGACCAGCGCCCGCGTGCGGCGCCAGGCAAGCGCCAGCAAGGTGGCGATGATCGGCAGGCCAAGCAGCAGCGTCCATCTCGGATCGAGCATGTGTTTGTATCCTGTGGGAAGTGTACCTGACCCCAGTATACCCCAAAATGAGGGAAAGGCTCCCCACCCATGCGCGCTTCCCAGGGCCAGCGCATCTAACTTTATTCCATCAGTGTATAACGATTAGCAGCAGTGATATTGTTCGTCTTCTCGATCTAAAGGTTATTGTTTATGCTCATCTGCTATATCGGCTCAACGAACAAGACGCTGGCAAACTTGTAAGACAGTGAGAAGCGAAAATTAAGATGCGCTAGCTATGCTTTGAAGGGGAATCGCATCATAGCGTTCGAACTCTCGTGCAAGAAAGCAAGGGCGGGCCACAGGACTTGCTGCGGCACCATTTAGGGATGCTTTTTCAGATGTCCTTCCAGGCATAAATGAAATTCGCATGGGTGACGTCACTAATTCGGTTCAGATTCTCATCGGCGATAGTGTAAAGAAAATCGTGATGCCTGAGCGTTTCTAGGACTTGGCTGGGATTTCCATGAGTCGGATGGATCTCCATGGAAAGCGCCTTGACGCCTTTCAACCAGTCTGCCGACTCAAACAGGGCGAATTCACTGCCCTCGATGTCCATCTTCACAAAGTCTATACCCTCAACGTTGTGACGCTGCAGTAGGTCCTCCATCGCCACCGTGGGCAAAGAACTATTCTCCAGGTCCCCCCCTGCTCCTACAAAGACTGTCTCAATGGCATAGCGGCGGCAGCCGTTACCTTCCAGGTTGTGCCGAATCACCGGCACAAAAGCCTCGGTTGCCTCCACACTGAGCACGAAATCGGCCTGGGCGGCCATCAGGGCCGAGAACGCCCCCCGATTGGCACCCAGGTCAAGGATGATCCGGGCATCTGTAAATATCGAAGGGAGATGAAACTTGAGATAGCAGTCTCGGATGTAGATTTCCCGCGCGATCCCAAATGCGAACGTCCCGTCTTTGATGTGCTCGTCGCAGAAGCCGCAATCGAAGACGACATCCGTGCCCCGGTAATGAAACGTCTTGGCGCTCCGCCCCATGAGCTTATCCAAGGGATGCAAGTCTCGTGACCGCGCAATCTCTGGCAGATGCGTCAGAAAGCCACCTAGGTAGTCAGCGTAAAGCTTTGGCCCTAAAACAGAGACAGCTCTAGTCGTCAGCAAATTATTGTGAAGTTTTTTCAGCGCGCTTTTGTTCATGGTCCTAGTGTACCCCCTCCAAATCTGGAATACTGCCGAGTTGCCGGTGCAAGCGCATCTAAATTGAGTGATTGAATGAGGTATCCTCAGACATCATGTAGCCCAAGCGCGCCATCGCAGGATCGTAGTGCGGGCCTTCGTCCCGGAGGAACGCATGGACGGCGTTGAACTCATGCCATTGCAGGAGGAGGCCGGCGTCGTTCATCGCGTTGTAGATGAGCTGCCGGCCCTCGCGCGGGACGTGGGGGTCCTGCCGACCGCAGAGCATTAGCATCTCACTCGTGGCCTCGGCCATCCGGTCGAGCGTGTCGTCGCTTGCGCCCCGCCCCAGGCCGCGCTCGTGGATGTCTGTCGCGTAGAAGCACGCGGTGGCGAGGACGTCTGGGTTCATGGCGGCACGGAAGGCCAGATGATCACCGATGCAGATGCCCATGACGCCCAGAGGACCAGTGCAGTGCGGGTAGGTCTTCAGAAAGCCCAGCACAGCACGGGCGTCGGCATCATAGCTCGCCAGCTCTTTGGTCGTCTTATGGGCGTTGCCCCGGTCCGCGCCCGCCGTATCGTAGGACAGGACAGTCTCGGCCGGATCCAGCTCGTGATAGATTTCGGGGACCGCCACGACATACCCGCTCCCCGCGAGCAGAGCGGCGGTCCGCCGGATCGGCCCCATCACCTAGAAGATCTCCGAGAACAGGAGCAACTCCGGATAGCGTCCCGCCGCCACCGGTCGGAACACATGTGTCCGCATCGGCCCATTCGGCGTGGGAAGGTTAATGGCTTCATCATCTTTGAGGATCATGGGTTACTCCAACAGAGTTGCGTACATTATAGCACAATGACGGCACGAGGCGGAGCGCCTCAGCAGTCCTGGTCCTCTCTGCCGAACTGCAACCGGAGCCGGTAAAGAAAAACCCCAGCCTTTCGGCTGGGGTTGCGGAGAGATCACGCCGCGCCGATCCGTCACGGGTGGTTAATCGCCAGGTCTACTGCTCCCAGCAGGCGGAAATCATCCAGCGCGGCGGCTGCGTCACTGTAGCCGGTAAGCCGGTTGGGGACAACATGCGTCGTATCGTTATTACTATCATGGAGAACGACGTTCTGCATGACTGTGAGAGCGGCACTGGGAGCGACATTGAGGGTCGGTCCATCTACAAGAAACATGTTTCCCAGCAGCATGATGTCAACGGGACGCGCGCCGATCTGTGCAATGATATGACCCGCATGGTACGCATGGTTGAACTGCATCCCCGTCAGCGTCACACGACCTTCATAATCATTGATGGTCAAGGCCTGAGAGCTGTTGATTTCGCACTCGGCTCCCTGAATGGTGACATGCCCCGGCTGCCCTGGATAGGCCCCGTCCCCGGATACAGACAGAAAAGATGTCGTCGACTCCGTATACATGTTGGCGCCTACAAGGTCCTGGTTGTCTCGGATAATGTTGTCACAGGGGTTGCCACCGTTCGCCCTCATCAGGAAACCGAGGAAGCCGCTTTTTTCATACTGCGCGCCATCCACCTGGAGCACGCCATCGCCCCCAAAGTCCTGGAGAATGGTAGCGCGTGAGCAGTTGGTGAAGTGCATCGAGCCATCGAAATGCAACAGATGGACCGTTGCGGAGCCAGGCAAACCGACGCATTCCAAGCCGCGATTGACACGCGGGGTGCCGACGACGCCGTACCCGCCCGGTTGAACCAAGCCAAGGAATGAACGGCCCACTGTGATGCCGTCATAGGTCATGCTCGAAGAGGCGGCGCTGGCGCTCGTCTGCTGAATGCAGGCGACGGAGTCAGGGGCTCTGATTGATAGCTGCTCCAGTACGGCGTTCTGCGGGTCTTGCACGGAAAACACCGGTCCCGAGGAAAGACTGCCGGCCCAAGCGATGACCGTCATCCATCCTGACCCGCCGATGCTGTAGCCGCCAGTCAGTGGGAGCGTCGCCGACACTTTGTACACTCCCGGCGGAAGATAAACAAGCGGATGCCCCCCCTGGCTTGCCGCCACATGGATCGCGTTGAGAATCGCTTGTGTATCGTCGGCGACGTTGTCGCCTTTAGCCCCGAACTGTGTCTTGACATCCAGGACGCTGGCGGGCACTGTCTCGCTGCTGATGAACAGGGTCTTCGCAGGATCGCTCAAACTCGGCCCCCGCATCCCGGTGGGAATCTGCGCGATCTGCGAATCCCGGCCAGGGTCTATGAGATTGCTGGAGCCGGGCGCGACATTGTTGGAGAGCATCACCGATTGCAAGACGCCCGGCACATTGGTCAGGCGGATCGGGGCGCCTGCGTCCGGCGCATGGGTGAAGGAGCAGTCGAATATCGTCGTCGGTCCGCGCATACCGAATGTCATCGCGCCCTGCGTCCCGGTCCACCCATCCACATGACAGTCTTGGACTGCGATTACATTCGGGCCACCTGCTAACGGCACATTGAGGAACTGGCGCGATCCGACTGAGGTGCAGCGCCGGACCGAGTGAGCATGCGAGTTCAGGTAGATGTCTTCGACAGTGCTGCGCTCGAAGTGGCTGTCGCGGACGAAAACCTCGCCAATCTGGCAGTTGATGGCAATGCCGCAGTCCCGGAAGTCGCAGCCTTCAAAGTCATTGTTGTAGTCGTTCCATTGCAAGAAAGCGACTCCGTTGTTGCATCCTTGGAAGAGGCAGTTGCGGAACATCATCTCAGCCGTCGGTGTCACCTGATTATAGCCGACGCGGATGCCGGCGCTCCGGAAGTTGACAAAAGCCTCGTCCTGGTGCCGGACGCGGGTCTCATAGTAGCTTTTCGAGGCATGATCCACGCCTACAGCGGCTCGGTTGGCTCCGTCCCAGATAAGACCAAGATATCGAGTGGCGAGGACGCCATTGGACCAAAACATGGTCCCATTCAAGGGGCCATTCCAAACAATTCGTGTCGTCCGTCCGTGTCCGACAAGCAGTACGCCTTGCTTCTTTGTGAGGGTAAGTGTTTTTGTGATGCGATATGTTCCTGGTGGAAAGTAAACCGTCCTGGTTTGGCCGGGGCAATCGTCGTCCAGACGGTTCAGGGCGGCCTGAATGGCTGCGGTATCGTCATGGATGCCATCGCCGACAGCAGCCGGTTGGACATTTAATTTGACATTGACCCAGTCAGAACGTTGCTGCCAGTTCAGGACCGGCAGCAGTGGTGTGGGGGAGGCGGAGGCGCGATAAGCCGCCGCGAGTTGAAGTACAACCAGCAGGAGGGTTGAGAGTAGTTTGTAGCGTTTGCTTTGCAGCATGATTGTGACAGTTCCTTTATGGAGGCCGTGGGCACAGGTCACCGGAGCGTCGCAATGACGTTCAGCGGAGACTTCTATTTCCGTCGGCAGTTTTCGTTTGAAGAAGCCGGAAAGCTTTCCAGAATCAGGCGAATAAAGCTCAACGCGCGCCGGCTTTCCTAGAAGCGCGGGAGCGGTATCAACTTCATTCACTAATGTTACGCAAGGCCCGCCCTGAAGGGCAGGTCTGGGGGGCGAAGACGGGTCGTTCACGGCCCGGCCTTACGGCCCGGCCAAAGCCCGTGCGTAACATCAGTCATTCACACGGAATAACTGCTACAATTATCGGCAGATCGTAATGATGCTTAACTGCGCGTAGTACGAGGTTTCGCGCGGACAATACGGCATAAAGGTCTTGATAAGGACAGCGTCAGATGATTGAAGGGCAGCTTTGAAGTCAATTCACTATAACATGGCTTCGGGCGAAAATAGGGATGGTGGCTATCTCTTTATTTGGGTAATTATGGTAATTATATATTTGACGCACCAAAGCGACTCCGATCCACTTTTTGCGCCTGTCAGTCCTTGTTCCCAGGCAATAGTCGAGCCATGTGGTCTGCTTAGGACACCGGTTTCGGCCGTGGTGTGTCAAGTCTGTAATTACCTTTATTTGGTTTTTTGCTGTAATCACTACTTTGTTTGCCAATCAAAAAGCGGCCCTTCAGAAACATGAGGGACCGCGAGGAGGGCTACGGGTCTATCCACGAGTCTACTCTGCGATCAATGCCTCGGGATGAGTGGTGTCTTTGGCGTCACTCCCAGACAAAGACACCAACTCGAGTTCGCGCGTCTTGACCACGATCATGTACTCGTAAATGGCCTGAAGATAGGCGTAGGTGAGGCCAGCTTGCCCATCCAGGAAGGCGCGGCGGGCAAGCATCATGTAAAGCCACTTGAGCAGCGGACGGGCGGGCAGGCGATAGAACAGCTCTTTCTGGTGGAACCGTCGCTGGTTAAAGTCTTTGGCAATAAACGCCCCACGCGGCGAGAACGGGACGTTCTCTCGGCGCGACTGGATGATGTGACGGGCCTCCATGGTGGAATAGCGGTTGTGCTTGTCCAGCCAATGTTCAATGCCTTTGGAAAACGGGTAGTGGTCGAACGGCGCATCTAGATCTCGTATCGGCCCGTCCGCCCTCAGCACTTCGTTGACTTCCCGATCGTAGTGTACCTTCTCGGGCCGCACCAGCCGGATATAGAGGGGCGAAATCTGTGCATGAGCAAGCCAGGTGCCGAGGAAGTAGTCGCGGCGGCGTATCCGGCAGGCGTCCACATCTGCCGGCGGCGAGGCGGCGAAACGCCCCATGACTTCGGCGGAAGCGGTTGGAACCCGCTCATCGGCATCGAGGATCAGCACCCAGGGATGTTTATACTTCAGGTCATGCAAGGCCGCGTTCCGCTGCGCGGCATAGCCGTCAAACGCGCGCTGCGTCACCCGAGCCCCCGCAGCGCGCGCGATGTCTGTGGTCTCATCGGTGGAGAAGGAGTCAAAAACATGAACATCATCCGACCAAGCCACGGAGCGGAGGCAGTCCGGCAAATCTTGCGCCTCGTTCCTGGTCAAAATCAGCACAGAGAGGCTATAAGTGGTCAAGGCACTCCTCGTACTACGCGCGGCTTGAGTGGCTTACAGGGGTTACCAGCGCAGACCATCCAGGGCGGCATGTCTTTTGTCACGACCGCACGCGCACCGATCACGGCCCCCTCCCCGATCGTGACGCCCGGCCCGATGAAGCTGTCGGCACACAGCCAGACGTCATCCCCCACCCTAATGGGCAGCGCGTACAGTTGGAACGATGGGTCCTGGTAATCGTGCGATCCTGTGCAGAGGTGCGTCCCCTGGGAGACGACGACCTTTTTGCCGAGCGTCACCGTCGCCATGGAATAGCAGATCACCCCATCCGCCATGCCGGCGTAATCGTCCAGGATCAGGTTCCAGGGCGCCCAGATCGTTGCCTTTGGATATACATGGCAGTGCTTTCCCAGACGCGCCCCATAGCAGCGCAGGAGGAACGCGCGCCAGGCGTGGCAGGGGGGCGGCGAAGTGCGGAACAGGAGGCTGTAGACGATTCCCCAGCTCAGGCGGCGTAGCCGGTTCGAGAGCGAGAAGCTCGGCTGGGTATGTGGGTCAACCCCTTGAAGAATGGCGGACATGACTGACTTCCTTTGTGCTGTTTCCCTAGGCGTCTGGCATAGTTCCTCCAGCCACTTAGTCAGCGCCTCGCCGTTCTCAGACCTTTCCAGGCTGGTCCCCTCGCGTGATGCCCAAAATTTTGCCCGTATGGGGGGTAGTCGCCATTATCCTTTGCAGCGCCTGCCGGCGTGGGTGGATGCCTGCAATCCAGGCATTTCGGAGGCGGTCTGTCAGCCTGTCAAAAGCATGGACGAGGACATAAAGAACCGAAAATCCTACGCCCGCGGCAAACGCTCCCGTGAGGCACAAGGTGATCAGGTTGGCGACGGTGCCCTCCGAGAATATCGTGGGGAGATCCGTCGCCAGAGACAACATCAGCACGTTGCCCCAGATCCGGTCGTTAATCAGAAGCCGGTATAGCGTCATAAGACAAAGCATGATAAGGCAGGGGATCACACTGACTCCCAGCCATCCAAAGCTGCTGAAAGCGTCGGGGAAGAAGCCCGTTGAGATTCCTGTTGTGTAGTCTTTTTTGCCGGGGCTTATCCCTGGCTCGCGGTGTGACAGCCAGTTGCCTGTATTCACGAACGGCTTGTCAGGATTGAGAAATCGCGGGAGCGAAGCCTCGAAGCCTGGCTTGATTGTCTCCCATCCCGTCTCGCCGCGGGTGATTGTCGCATCCACTATGCCGTCACAATAAGTGATGAGCGTGTAGCGATCAAGGGTGGCTGAAGAGTGGCTGTAGTAAACAAGCCGTCCGGCCCATGAGTGTTTACTATTTATATTATCAACCTGGTCACGGTACTTGAAGGGGTTCTGGATGAGTTCCCCCAGCATACTGACCGAACGACTTACATTTGTTTCAAAGGAGCCGGTACGAACAATGCTGCGGGCGAGCAGCGCGTAAGGAAAAATGATGTAGTTGGCGATATAGGCGCCGATGAGCAGCAAGGCATAATGCTTTAAGCGGAAGCGGTAGCGAAACGCGATGCAGGTCACGATGAAAATGATGGTAGGAGATACAGTTCCCTCCCGAGAAGCATTGAGGACATTGAAGGCAGTTTGTACCATGATGGGGATGGCGTTTATCAGCCCTATGCTGCGGCGCCCGCCGGAGGACTTGATCATGTAGGCCGTTCCGCTAGCAATTGCCAGCGGGCCTAAAAAGCTGATCTGTTTCAGCGGTCCGAGCGCGCCTCCCTCGAGCGCCCCCCCGGTTCGCGCATCAACACCAACGGTGCGGGTCACCAACGTGATCAAGGTGTAGAAGATTGTGCAGAATAGGCTCATCCAGAGCAGCCGATTTGGCTTCGTCTCCGCAGCAAACAGCGGGCCTTTCCGCCGACGGAGATGGTTAGACAGCAGGACACCGAGGGCAAGGCTCGCCATGCCGACAGTGTAGACGCCCATCGTTTCGACCGGGCGGCGCAGGTAGATGTCTGCCGGCTCCCAAAGAAAAACCTTAGCGATTTGGGCAACCAAGACATGCTGGAGCAGCAGGTAAAGGATGGCGATCCCGAACAATGACCCTAGGCCGCCGGCCCAGAGGATGGCGTAATAGGAGACGGCCAGGAGCGCGAACACCAGCAAGGCGTATACAGGGCTGGTCCCACTCAGAAGCTGTAGAACAAGAAACAGCAGAGCACAGGGGAACCAAAATGGCAGTTTCCAGCGTCGAACGATGGGAAGCGCTGGGCAAGATGGAACGGATAAAACATTCATGTTAGGGTCTCGGGAGTAGGAAACGGTGTACCTATGCTTCAGGGAGTGTCTTTCAGAATCCGCTTCGTCGCGGCCTTCGCCTGTGAATTGAGGAAGGGACGCTCACACCCTAGGCTGAAGATATAAGAAGCAACGACGATCATAGGCAGGCCGATCAAGGCAAGAACGAGGAACAGAGGCACCGGTGCCAGGTGCCATGGTACTAAGCCATACTGCCAAATCAATTGCAAGAGCGGCGCGTGGAGCAGGTAAATACTGTAGGAAAATAGGCCGACAACCACAAGCGGCTTCCAGGAAAGCGCCTGATTCACCAGATTCACGCCTGGGCGCGCGGCCAAGACAATCAAGGAAACCGACCATACTGCAAACAAAACTAGGGTCAAGCTTGCTCCCAGAAAACGATCCCTCCAAAGCACCTCCGGAATGTAGAAAGCGAAAGCAAGTCCCAGGGTGAGCCAGGGCCACGGGATACGCTGCCTCCAGGCAGCCAGCCGCACATGATCGCCGTAGGCGATGCCCGCCCCCAACATGCCCAGTGCAAACGCCCCCAGCATCATGGGGCTGGCGTTAATCAATTGCGTGTTTTTCACGGCTTCATTGCCAAGGAGACTTAGCACGAGGGTTGCGGCCACTGTTTTGATGGGGCCAAAGCGCCGCCACGCCCAGACAAGAAATGGAAAAAGAAAATATATCTGCCACTCGATGGAGACGGTCCACAAAGGATAATTAATCCCGTGAGCCGTGGACAGGAGTACATCGTGTGTTAGGAACAAGTGGGTCACCAGAGTGAGAGGAGTGATGTCTATACAGTCGTCCCAAGCCGTTCCGGTCTTCGTCCCGATCAAGAGACAAATCATCAGCAAGGAAAACCCGAGGGCAAAGTAATAGGGCGGCAGGATTCGCCGCGCCCGTTTCCCAAAAAAATGGAGCGCCCCGCCCCGCAGCGTCCCGTCGCCGCGAACAACAGGCAACATGAGACAAAATCCGGACAGCACGATGAACAGCACGACCGCATTACCGCCTGCGTGGAATAAATAGGCGAATAGTTTCTGCACTGGGGTCATTCGCTCTGGCAGCAGGCCATCAAAGGCATAGCGGGAGGCATGGTGCAGCACGATATACAATGCGGCCAGCGCCCGCAGGCCGTCTAAATAGGCCAGATGAAGCTTCGGTGCGGACACAAGCGGGACGGGTCTCACCTGTGTTGCTTCGGCATCCTCCGTCACAGTATTTTCTGCCATCGCGTTGTTGCTCGTTACAATGCTCAATGCGTGCTTCCGTTCCAGAATTGTCCGCTCTAACTATACGCCCTACTACCTTTACAGGCACGATGAAGGTGGTCGTGAAACCGATGCGAAGGGGTCAGCGCCGGACGGCGAGGCTGTCACAGTGGCCTCTTGCTTCGCTTCTACCAACCCTCTCATTAGAGCGGTTACAATGTCGCCATAACGGTCCCAGCCACCCATCTTTTTGACACGTTCCAGGCAGGCCGCCGACATGTGCTGGCGCAGGCCAAGGTCGGCGGACAGCCGCTGCATCCGGTCCGCAATCGCCTCAGGGCTGCGGATCGGGACGATGAAGCCCTGCACCCCGTCTTCAAACAAGTCCTCGGAGCCGGTGTTCGTGGTGGCGACGACCGGGCAGCCACACGCCATGGCCTCCGCCTGGACCAGGGAGATGCCTTCCTCCACGCTCGGCAAACCAGGACGTGGCTGCGGCTCATGATCTCCTTCAGCCGAGTCTGGGGGACGTGGCTCAGGCAGGTGATCGGGAGCGTGGCGGCGGCCCGCTCAATCAGCGCCCTTGCTTCCGGGGAGACGGCGCCGACAAACGTCAGGCGCTTACGGGCGTGATCAAGCCCGGCAAAGCCGTCGAGCAGGTAGCTGATCTCTTTGCGGATCACGGCCCCGCCGACAAAGAGGACACTAAACTCGTTTGGATCAGGTTCACCAACGGGATAGAACTGCGACAAGTCTACTCCGTAAGAGACTCGACGCACTTTCTCCGGGGGAGTGCCCATATCGAGGAACGAACGCTTGGCGAAGGTGGAGGGCACGGCAATGATGTCCGCCGCCGCGTGCTAGGCCTCCTCTTTCGCGATGACACGCGGATCAACCCCCTCAAAGCGCAGCCCATGCCGCTCGTACTCCTCGTGCAGAATCCTGTCCTGGTGGCGGATATGAGAGCAGGGGCGGTCACAGATGTAGACGCCGCTACGGGTCTGTACCCTGCGGCCTGTCTGTAGGCCATTGGCTCAGATCGCCATGAACACGTCACACGGAGGCAGGAGCGCCGCCGTGAAGGCGTCGCGGCCCTGGTTACAGAGCCAGGAGATTTCCCAGCGCAGCCAGCGGTTCGTCGTGAGTCGGAAGATGACGTTATAGATCAGGAAAAGCCAGGAAAACAGCCGGATTTTTGATGGGGGCAGGTGCTCATCGCGGAGCTTCCAGCGTGGATAGCCGGAAAAGATGCACGCGAGGACGCCGCGCCGCTCGAACTCCCGTGCGGGGTCGAAGATATGGAATTTGGTGGTACTTGATAAAACGATCTTCATCTTTGTTCCCCTGTGAGCCTAAGATTGCGGTAGAGGCGGCTACGGCCGCTGCGAGATTCCCCCGCGACGGCGGTGCCTTACAGCCCCCTCCACGCCCTCCGACATACCCCAGAGACATGCCCCAGCTGGGCTGTGGCGTCCGCCCAACGCTCAGAGGGTTCGTAAGGGTCGCTTGGGTACAGGGCGTTCATTGTGCCGCCGACGCCTCTGCCCGCGCGGGCCGTGTGGGGGGCAGTTTCTTGAAGTCAGCAGCTTGACCAGAGACAACCCCAGACCGAGGATGCGCCGGGGCAGGTTCGGCCTCTGCTCGGACTGCGGGATTTCTCCCAGCGGCACATACTTTTTGACCATCCTTTTTGACCATCTGCTACAACTCTTCCGCCTGCGCGTCCAGTTAATTGGCCGCTGCCCCGCGGGCGGAGGCAGATCTGAACGATAAAGTACTTATACTGCTTCCACCAAAGGGCCTCGCGGCGGCTTGAGGGACGGCGGGGTCAGGATAAACCGAATAAAGGCCGGAAGCGTGTCTTGCACTAGCGCCAGCGACCGGACCACGACGTAGGTGTTCATAAATAAGTCAATAACGAGCAAGGACAGGGCGGTGCCGTGCAGGCCCAGCAATGGGGTCAACACATAGGCCAGCCCCAGGGAGAAGCCAGCAGCAGTGATATAGACGGCGGCGAGTTGCTGGTGTCGGTTGACGGCCAGAATCACTGCATAGCTGGTGGCCCAGAGGCTGTTCGCAATGACCACGAGTAGCAGCAGGCCGAACAGCGTTGGGTCGAAAGGCACCGCGCCCCTAGTCCACAGGCGGAAGATGAGCGGTCCAGCGAGAAACAGGGCGGCGCTAGAGACCACAGCCAGCCACATGGCGGCTTGGCATGCCCGGCGGTGCAGGCTGCGCGCCAGCGCGATCTCGTTCGCCCCGAAAGCAGTCGATAGCTCGACCCAGATCGTGTTCGTGATGGCGTTCAATACCTGCCAGACAAACCGTGTGAGCGTCCGCGAGGTCGAGAAGAGAACGACAGTTGCGGGGTTGAACACGATACCTACGATCATGATCATCCCTTGAAGGCTCAAGGCATGCCCGATAGGAAATCCCATAAATGTCAGGGCCGGTGACGTGATCTGTTTCAGTGTTACCAAGTCTGCATGACGCCACCCATAAGCCAGCCACGGGCTGAGGGAGCGGACGTAGAGCATGGACAGGGTGTTGCCAGCCAGACGCGTCAACATGACGCTCAACGCCAGCACAACCAGATGAGCGCCGCAGCAAAGTGCAACAGCAGCGACGAGGAATTCGGTGAACCGCTGCAGGTTGGTGACCATAGTACCGAGCGCGAAGTGACCATCACATCGGTATCCAGTGCCGATCAGGCCGGTCTGTAAGTCAAAAAAGACTTGAAAGACCAGCATCGAGATGACAATCACGACCTCCGTGTGCGCCAGCGTCGAGATGTGCAGCCATCGTTCCAGGGGAAGCCAATGGGCCACCCCCAGCAGCATCAACGTCACCAGTAGCGAGACACCCGTAATCAGAACCCAGGCTGATTGGAACACTTTGAGCGCTCCTTCCCGATCGCCGCGGGCGACCCGCAGGATCATCTCCGTGCCGGCGGCGCTCGCGAAACCGAGATCGGACAGGGCAAAATAGGAAGGGATCGTGCTGAGAATCAGCCACTCGCCATAGAGTATGTTACCCCAAAAGTGAATAAAGAGAGGGACGCTGCCGACCTGAATGACTAGGTTGATCACCTGCGCGAATCCCTGTGCGGCGAAGCCTTTCATCAGGCGACTACGGACGACTTGTGACATAAAATCTCTCTAATTTCATGAGACATCTTTATTTCGATACGCGGCAGTTTTAAGATCTAACAGGCGCTAACCAAAATGGCTATCTACTCCTCTTTCCCCTCCTTAATAGGGAGGGGTGACGAGCCTCAAGCGAACCGGGGTGGGTTTTGTTAGCGCCTCTAAGAACCTATTTCAAAAGGCCCTTTTCGGCCTTGTGACCAGAAGCAAAAACGGCAGTTTCAGCCGTTTTGAAATAGGTTCTAAGTTATCTGCTTCTTGATGATGAATTGAAAATTACCTTTGTTGTGAGACACGATGATCGTCTGACGTTGGTCCCATCGTGAAACGTCCTCGTCATTCGCTTCTGAGGCGAGATAATAGGCATCATTCGGAAACATCCGCTGAACAAACTCATCCGTCAACAAGACTGGATGAACCTGCCCCCACTGCTTGTGGAAGCCTCCTGAGTCAGCCTCCCGCCGCTCGACGCTTCCGTTCGGCGTTTCCGCGATTAGGTAACCGCCCGGCTTCACCCAGCCCCACTGTGTCTTCAGGGAGGCACGAGGATCCGGCACATGTTCGAGCACATGCCTAGAGTGTACAACGTCGAAAGGACCGATGATCTCGTCCTGCTGCGTGTGGACGACGACGCCTAAGTTCGCCGCATAGTCCGCTCTAGGCTTGGAAATCTCATATCCGATGCTTTCAAAGCCAGCTTGGTTAAACTGGAATATGCCATAGCCCCAGTTAGCCCCATAGTCAAGCACCCGCGCACCCTGCTTAAGACCTAGAGCACGCAGGAGGCGAATCATGGACATGTAATCCTTCTCTGTGTTGGCGAACTTCGTGCTGATAAGTCCTTGGAGTTCGATAGAAGAAGGCAGATCTGTGGTAAGACCCGACTGCTTGTAGTCCTTCTGGTAAAATTCCCTCATGCGAGAGGAGGATTCATACGGAAAGCGATACAGCAAGGCGCAGTTATCACAACTGAGCAGTTGGTATGACCATTTCTGATCGATCTTGTGTGATATGCTGCCGTGGCATGCCGGACACTCCTTCGGACAATCCTTACGCATCAAAAAACCAGCCAGGAGATAATGTACTTTATCTAGTTGCAATTCTGTTACTCCTAAAATCCAGCCGCACAGGCGGGCGCCCTCTGCCGCCTACGGCCTTCAGGAACTTTGACGGTGACAAATCGTGTGCCTTCGCGTTGGGATAGGTGGATGTCGTTGCACTACTCATACCGACGCCTCCCGCCGCGCGGCGGGCGTTGTCACAGTTTCTAGCACAGCGACGTAGTCGCGGCCGTAGGTTTCCCAGCCACCGATGCGCGCAACGCGCTCCAATCCGCGCGCACTCATCTCGTTCCGCAGGGCGGGGTCCTGGGCCAGCCGCTCCAGCCGTTCCGTGATGGCATCCGAATCCCGAATGGGCACGATAAAGCCTTCATAGCCATCGTCGAACAGGTCCTCCCCGCCGGTGTTTTCCGATCCAATGATGGGGCAGCCGCAGGCCATTGCCTCGCCCTGCACGAGCGCCAGACCTTCTTCAAGGCTGGGCAGAACCATGACGTGGCTGCGGCTCATCAACTCTTTTAAGCGTACATGGGGCCGGGCGCCCACAAACTTCACATCTTCAAACGATTTCCCCTGCAAATAGCGATTGATCTCCGGTTGCACCGTCCCGACAATCGTCAGCGTCTTTTTTGGGTGCCGAAGTTTTGCGAACGCTTCCAGTAGGTATGGGATGCCTTTCCGAAACGAAACCTGCCCGACAAAAAGGACGTCGAACGAGTCCAGGGCGGGTTCGGCCACTTTCGCGAAGCGACTCATGTCCGAGCCGTAAGGCACTTTTTTGATCTTATCCGCCGGCACCCCCATCTCGATGTAGGTGCGGCGGGCGAATTCGGAAGGCACGGTGATCAGATCCGCTTGATCGTATTCCTGCTCCTCATGGGTGATATACTTGGGATAATCGCCTGCAAGTTCCTGGCCCCAGCGCGCGAATTCTTCCGTCATCGTCTGAGCGGACCAGCGGATATGGGACGAGCCACGATCACAGATGTATTTGCCGCCGCGCTGCTGGGTAAGCCGACCCGTCTTCAAGCCGGCGGCGGAGTGGCCGACGAAGACGTCACATTCCGGCAGAAGGCTCATGACATAGCCGTCCAGCGTTCGTGCGGTCCACCAGGCCAATTCCCGACTGAGGGTGCTCCTGGTGGAGCCGTACCTAACTGAGGCAAGATAAGCCATATGCACATAGGGGAAGACATGCACCAAATCCATCGGGACATGCTGATTGCGTAGCTTCCAGCTTGGGTAGGAGGAGAAGATAGCTGTGAGCATCCCGCGCTGGTGCAATTGACGCGCCAAATGGAAGTGATGGGCTTTCCCAAGAACGGTCTGGACTACTCGCATACGTTGATTATGGCCCTTTGTTGGGATAACATGAGGGGTCAGCCTGCTCCTACCGTAGCGTCTAAAGCCAGACGCAGCCCGACCACGTCTTCTCCGAAGCCCCAGCTCTGAATGATCTCCAGGCTACGCTCCCCCATCCGCCGCGCCTTGTCGGGATCACAAATGATGTCCTGGAGCCTGCGCGCGAGCGCAGCCGGGTCGCCGACCGGCACGACATAGCCGTTCTCGCCGTCACGGACCAGGTCGGGGGCGGCGCCGACCTGGTCCGTGACGATGACCGGCTTGGCGGCGTTCATGACCTCGTTCACGATCAGCCCCCACGGTTCGCTGTCGGCGGGAAGCACGAAAACGTCACATAGGTCAAAAAGCGGCGGCAGCTCCATTTGGTTTTTGAAGCCGAGGAAGCGGATCGTGGACCAGCCGAGAGCCTGCGCTTGCGCCTCCAGCGCCGCTTTCTGCTCGCCGTCGCCGACAAACAACAGGTAGGGCCGGGGTTCCTCCCGACCGTCAGGGGAAAGCCGGCGATACGCCTCCAGAAGATCGCCGGCCCGCTTGCGCCGCAAAAATTTGGAGGCGAACAGGATGACAGGGCGGCCAGGCGACAGCCCAAGATCCGTCCGCAGCCGCTCTCGTTCCAGACGGGCTAGGGCTGCCTTCTGTTGGAAAAACTCGTTGTCCACCGCGAACGGCAACAGAAACATCTTTGCTTCGGGAGCGCCGTAGTGGCGGAAATATTCACGGTTCAAGGCGCCTGCGATCAAGAAACCATCCACGGTCCTGAACAGCCGCCGGAGCAGACGGGTCTTGAGCCACCCTTTGAGCGCATGAGACGTGCTGCTGGCAAGCTGCGAATCGGTGCGTAGGAACACTTTCATTCCCAATGATTTCGCGACGAACATTGCACGCAGGTTGGCCTGATGGGCGTACCCGTGGACCCAGAGGGCGTCAAAACGGCCCGCTCTCAGATGCCGGGCGAGGCCGTAAACGAACGGGCGCAGGGGTGTCAAACGCTGGTTGCCGCCCAGCGCCGGCAGTACCTCGAACGGGTATCCCTCCAGCAGCGGCACATCCCATTCCACCGCCGTCCCGAACCCCTCATCCTGATAAGCCTTCACGGAAAAATCGCTCAGAAAGAACGCGGTCAGCTCAATGTCCGAGTGCGCGACGATGTATCGCAGTAGCGGCGCCTGATACTGGATCGGATGTGAGACGAGGTAGGCGACTCGATAAGGCGAATGGATGCTGGGCACGTTTTTTCTAGGCATGGCACGACAACGACATTACATAAGGGAACGCATGGGACTCCGTGACAGGATGAACCCGCCCCTTCATTTTACCCGACAAAAGCTCGGAATGGACGAGGCCATCCTGGGAATATTCTCGCCCCCCTAATTCGTTCTTGCAAGAATCGTGCCAAGTCGCCGGATAGGCTGTGTTGGCTCAAAATAAAAAGCCGCTCCCCTTTCGGGGAGCGGCTGGGAGCGAAACACTCCCTCTCAGCGCGGAGGCGCTTAGGCAGCGTTCTTGACGCCCTTGCGCCGAAGGACCACCGCCAGGCCGCCCAGCGCCAGGAGCGCGCCGAACGAGACTGTCGTGCTGGCCTCCGGCACCGGGGCGCCGCCGACCAGGTTGAACGTCGTGCCGTCCGCAGCCGCACCGAGGCTGGCGATACCGACACCGCCAGCGCCAAGACCGGCGACAACAAACGTCAAGGGGCCGGTCTCCGTGAAGCTGTTAATGCCGGCGCCGCCGACGTTGGCCCCGGTGATCGTCAGAGTGCCCAGGTTGAAGATGGACGTGCTCCCGTTGGCCCCGGTGCCCGTGAGGCTGAAGCCCACGGGAGTGACCGGGGTGCCCATCAGCGGGTTGAACGTCTCGCCGGTGCCGGTGGCGCTGAAGTTGGACGTGCCCAGACCCGTGAAGGTGAACGTGCCGGGAGGCGAGAAGAGGTTGCCCTGCGCCATGGCGGGGGCAATGCTGGCACTCGCCACAATGGCGAGGCCGGCGAGCGTGGAAGTAATCTTGTTCATGCTTGTTTTCCCTGTGTCTTTTGTAACGTGATCTGATGCTCTCGCACAGTGAGTGCTGCAAGAACTGCGACTGAGGAGGACGCCTGATTGCGGCCATGCCTTGTAGTCACTGCTGCGGTCGAGTGTTAGCGGTTTGATACGATGGCACAGCCTCCTCTCGGAAAGCGGATTTGCTGCGCGTCGGCTAAGTGCAAGCCGCGCACAACATCTTGCAAATCGTCACGGGGGCGTCTTTGTTCGGCCTTATCGTTTCAGCGTCGCGATTCTCAGCCGAGACAACTACCATTTTTCATAGTGCAAATTCCATGCCAACTGGCATGTTTTCTCCATCATCCGACAAAATAGGTGAGATTATTTAGCCGGGCCGCTATCCGATTTGCCTTGCTCACCCTTCATTATACCCGAAGATTCAGCGGCCAATCTTGTAATTTGCAACTTATTCCGGGTATTTTCCGTACCGGGTGCAGAACCGGTATTGTCACGGATATTGTAACACTAATTCGCGGTTCTCGCTGTCAGCCAGACAACCATTTGGCGAAAAAGATGGATTTCAGTTCTAACGACCTGTCACTGCCCGCTGATACAGCGGCCAGAAAGCCTGAAGGCTGGAGGTGCGCTGGAAGTCCTGAAAGTCCTTCGCGATGTCTTTTCCCTTGAGCTTTGTTCCTTTGATAATCTGCGCTCCCAGTTTGGCCTCGTTTTTGATGCTGTCAAAGGGAAGTGCCTGACCCGGTGACTTATCCTCACAGCGGAAAACCCACCAGCCCTTGTTGAAGCTCACCGGCCCATAAAGCTGGCCGACCTTCATGTTGAAGAGAGCGGTCTCCAGGGCAGGGTTCTGTGAGAGGGGAGACCGTCCGCGCTGCAAAGGCGAGAGCAAGCCGCCAGCGTCTTTGCTCGGATCAACGCTGAACTCAGTCGCCACCAACTCAAACGGCGTGTTGTTGTTCAACTCCCCCAGGGCAGACTGAGCTAACTTCTGGTTCCCTGTGGCTATCACGCGGAAGGTCATGGTCGCCGGCCTGTAAAACTGCGCCTGCGGGTTCTTGGGGTCGCTCTGCTGGTTGTAAAAATCGCGGACCTCAGCATCCGAGACGGAGATTTTATCTGTCAGCACATTAGCCTGTGCCAGTTTGACGCGCAGGCTGCGCTTGTAATCCTCCAGGGACATGCCGCTCGCCAGGAGGGCGGGCGCGAACCGGGGGTCTTTGCGGATAGAATCGTACTTTGCCTCCACCTGGGCGGGCGTCGGGGCAAGGCCCTTCTTCGCCGCGTATTGCAGCTGAAGCTCTTCTTCCACCATTCGGTGAACCACTATCTGCCCCCCCGCCTCCTGAAGCCGCGTGAACAGTTGATCCTGGGTGATCTGAGTGCCGTTGACGGCAGCGACGACCTTTTGGCCCTCGTGGCGATGGCGCATGATCAGGACGCCCAGGGTAAAGCCGATCACGAGTGCGAGGGCGGCGACAGCCCAGGGCAGCAAGCCGGGCCAGCGCGACTGCAAGGCCATGAGCGGCGGGCGAGGAGTCGGCCGGCTGGACATCACGCTCTTCTGATTCTTCGGACTCAAAACGGGCGGAACTGACATAATGGTAAAACCTCTAGGACTGCGATTAAAATTACGATGCCGAAAAGGGCAAACGCTTTCGATGGTGCGGGATGAACGGAGAGGCGCCGCAACTAAATTTGGCGGCGAAACAGAGTTTTGCCGGTCGGCATCGTGCCGCTTCCAATCAGCGTTTTGATGGGGGTGTGCAGCAAAGCCGTGAACTCTGACAGATTACGCCGGCCGAGCGGCGTATCGGGCGAGAGGATACGCACGAAGAGAGACATATTGTTGTGCTTGTCGAAAGACTGTGTGCGCCAGACGAAAGCCTTTCGCAGCAAAGCGTTCTGAGGCGCAGCCGCCGGAAAATAACCTGTCATCCAGTACAGGATGATTTCCGGCGCCTGCCCATTTATCTGACCGTTCATCTGAGTTCCAGGCTGACCATCCACCTGAGTATCGTGGATATTGCTAAGTTTCCAGCCCTGCGAAGGAAAACAGGCTTGAGGGCTGTGCATGTCCTCGTCTTCCGTCGCCGTCAGCAGCATCAAATCCACTTGCTGGCCCACAGGGTTGGTATAGACTCGCTCTACAATCTTGGCCGTCGGCAGCTTGCGCTGAACATCCTCATTCACCAGCTCCAAAGGCCCGCCTTTCCAGGAGCCGATGGTGTCGGGGAAAGTCTCCACCGGCAGGCGATGGGATTTGGGAACATCCATTCGTCCCAGCCCATAATCGGCGCCCATGGCCGACAGGACTAGAGCACACCCGATCAGAGGGAGAAGCGCATTGTTCGGCATCCGAGAACCCTTCCCAGCACTATCAGCAGTCCAAACGCCAAGGCAATGGCGCAGTATTCGGCTCCGTCGTGCGCCGCATGGAGCGCGTTCAGCCCGCCACTCGCCGCTGCGGCGATCAGGCCCGAGATTCGCAGGATATTGACCAGCAAAGCGATCGGCAGGACAGCCAAAAGCAGCACCAGTCTCTTGCCCTGGCTTGTGGTGAACAGGTAGCTATACAAGAGAGTGAAGGCGGTCAAACTAAGCAGCTTGTGAAAGCCGCTGCACGCCTCGGCAACTTCCAGCATCGCGCCGGGGACCTGGATGACGTTGCCCTGCTGGATCAACGGGTATCCCAGCGCACTCATCAGGGCAGTCGCTCCAGCCGTACTGGCCGCCTGAATCTTGATCGTCATGCCGTTCAGGACCGAGTGCGGCAACGGATACGCCAGCAGGGAGAAAAGGATGGCGAACCGGACAAAGGGCAGCATCGGCGGCCCGTAAAGCACCAATACGCCCCCGGTGAGCGTCAGGGCCAGCGACCACATGCCAATGTATTTGATCTGGAGCGTATAGCTCAAGCATTGTCCGATCAAGCCTGCCATCAGTGGCAGCAAGCCCCAGGCAGTGGGACGCCGCTCTACCTGACGCAGCTCGTCGCGGCGCAGCCAGAGGAGGAACGCGCACAGCGGGAAGATGAAGATCCCATGCGCGTAGTTGTCGTTAATCATCCACTCGTGCGCCGCGACGGCAAGTGTCGGTGCGTACAGCGCCAGCACACCCGCCGCAAACACGAGAGGCAGCCACTTCGCCCAAGCCGCTGAGGACGTTACCGCCCTGCCTGCCTCAGCGGGCGACGGCACCCCATCAGCGATTTTTCCTGCCTGTGTGATCAAGGTAATCTGCGGTCCTTTGGGTGATTGCGTGATGATCGTCGTTTAATGCCCTTGGAGCAGGCGCGTCGCGTAAGAAATGGAGCCGATGGCCTGGAGCGGGGTGAAGACATCTTCCAGCTTGAATGTATGCCCGCGCTTGGGGATATACAAAGAGTCGTCGGGCTGGACCTCCGGGTTGCCTGAATAGTCCCCTTTCCGCAGAAACTTGTCCATATTCACCACGCTCATATAGGCCACTTTTTTGTCTTTTTTGTGCTCTTGTGGGACCCGGATCAGGTTAATCTTGCTCGTGTCCGAGTCGGGTTGAAGCCCGGCGGTGGCGAAGGCATCGGTCAGACGATCCCCACTCTTGTAGTTGTAGAAGCCCTGGCGCAGCACGTCCCCGTAGATGTAAACGCGGTTGTGCAGTTCCGGGATGTTGATGATGTCGCCGGGTTCCAGCAAGATATCGGCCTTTGGGTCGCCGTCTCGCAGCAGCGCTTTGAGGTCTATCTTCTTGTCAACACCGTTTCGCGTCAAAGTGGCCCCCGGAAGATCAGCGATGTCAGCGTTGATGTTGCCACTGGCAGAAATAGCATCCAGCAGCGTGAGGTTTTCTTTGTAATAAATGCTGCCGGGCTGCTTGATGCCGTCCCCGGTCACGCTGACTTTCCCCTCCTGCTGGGGGACATAAAGGATGTCGCCCGGCTGGAGCACGACATCCACATCGGTGCCGGCTTTCGTCTCCGGGTGGCTCAGGTCGAGGGACATTTTGGTGCCATCGGAATGCGTCAGCACAGCCTTTGAGGCATCAGCCGTGGGAAGCGCACCGCCCATTTGAGCCAGCGCTTCCAGCAGGTGCAGGGGAGGCTCGGAGCGGTAGTCAATCGTCCCTGTGTGGTTCAGGTAACCATTCAAGACAACGGTCTGCACATGTTTTTGGATAAGAGAAACCATCACGGCGGGGTTAATGACGTACTTTCGCCATTTGTTCGTCAGCAGCCGCGTTACCTGTGCCCGCGTCAGCCCGCTGATGGAGACCTGGTCGATCAGCGGCAGCGAAATGGTTCCATCAGGTCCGACCATAGCCTGGGGCATGGATAGGTTAGGGAAGTTGACGACATCAACGGCGAGCACGTCTCCGGCAGCGATCCGGTAGTTCGGCGCGACGGCGGGCGCTGTCGCCGGCACGGGCGATGCGGGCGTCACCTGCGCGCCGACCGGCACGGCGGTCAGCCCCGCAAGGAGCAGGAAAGGGATCACTTCAAATTTCATCGGTTACGTCCTCTCGACATCAGAGTTTGGTCCTTCAGAGTTCAGTCATTCAGAGTCGGTCTTAGCTTGGCGAAAAGCCGCGCAGGACAGGGTTCCGGCTTATTATGACGCTTCGTTCTTCTCTGGTGTTCCTTCTGGATTTTCGAGAGACTTATGGGCGGACTTTGAAAAGACGAGATCGCGGGAGCGGTTCATCACCATAGTCTTCTCGAATGTCTGCGGCAGGGCAGGTGTCTCACTCTGGTTGGAGGACAGGGCGGCATAAGCGAAGCGGGACTTGAAGGCGCGCTGCTGCGGGCGGCTGAGGCCGTTCGCCAGGACGGTCACTTTCTTGCCTGTCGCATGCAGCGCCAGGGAAGCGTTGTGGAGAGTCTCCATGTCTATGAAACCGGCGCGCACCACATGGAGCAGGCAGTCGGCATGGGCGGTGAGCAACAGCGTGTCGGCGACTGAGGTGCAGTCCGGCGCATCCACAATCACTACATCCGCTTTATAGCGCAGCTCTTCCATCACGGATGCGAGGCGCGGCTGCGACAGCAGGACCGTCGGGTTCTGGTTGCTGACGCCGCTGTTGAGGATCGAAAGGTTTTCGACGTTGGACGTGGCAATCGCCTCGTCCAGCGGAAGCTGCCCGGAAAGCACGTCCGTCAAACCTCCCGTCTCGCCGGTCTGGAACAGGATGTTCTGGGACGGGCGGCGCAGGTTGGCATCCACCAGGATGACGGACTTGCCCGCCTCCGCCATGCTGCGCGCCAGTTCGGCCGCCGTCACCGATTTGCCTTCACCGGGAACCGCGCTCGTCACCAGAATCGTCTGATGCTGGACCTGCTCACGCATCATGGAGTGGCGCATGACATAAGACAGGTTGACGCGCACCAGGCTGAAGGCTTCCTCGAACTGCGGCAGCAGACGCCCCTGAGCCAGCGCGTTCATCTGGCCGCGCGAAGTCCGGGGCAGCATGCCGATAATCGGACCCGACACCAGGGCGCGCACCTCATCCAGTGTGCGGACGCGCTGGTCCATCTGTTCCAGCAGCATCACTAGGCCGAGCGAGAGCAGGGTGCCCAGAGCCAGCCCCAGCAGCAGGTTCGTTTTCAGGTTAGGCTTGTAGGGGAGGAAAGGCGCGATCGCGCCTTGCTCAATCTGAATATTGCCTGAAACCTGATCGCTCTCCAGTTTGGTCGCGCTCAGAGCCTCATTGTATGAGGTGTAAATTCGCTCCGCCTCCACACTAGCCCGGTGAAGCTGGTCGTATCGGTTTTCCAGGCCGGGCATTCCCTGAACCGTCTGCTGGTACGTCTGCTGCGCCTGGAGCGCCTGGGCGAGTTTGGCCTGCGTCTGACCGTACTGCACACGGGCCTCGGCGTCCTCCTGAGAGAGCGCGCCGTGGGCGGCCAGAGATGGTGAGGCGTGGTTCGTGGCGGCCTTCAGCGCACGATCCAATTGCCGCTGCGTGTCTTTGATCTGAGCATCCAGGGTAGCCAGTGATGGAAGCGTAGGAGTGCCGGGGAAAGAGTAGGTGTACTGCGCCCCCGCGTCTGCACGCTTCGACTTGAGCTGACTGAGGTCCGACTGAAGTCTTTGCACAAAAGCGTCGTCAGGCACCCCATTTGGAGACGAAACCGCCGCATCCGCCCGCCGCAGCAAAGTGTCCAGGTTCTGGAGGCGGGATGCCGCGGAGGCCAGTTCCGCGTTGAGCATTAGAACGGTAGCGTCTGAAGCCGCTTGCTGCTCGATCGCCGTCTTTTCTTCCTGACCCAGATCCGCCAAGTGGTGCGCCTGCTTGAACTGCGTCTCCTTCTGATCAGCCTGGTCCAACTGCGTCTTGGCTTTGGTGACCTTCTCGGTCAGGTTCTTTTGCGACTGTTTGATCGCCTTCTGAGCGTCATCTTGCTTCCATATAGCAAATGCATGAGCGACCGCGTTCGCCAGCAGCCTTGCCTGCTCGCGGTTAGTGGCATCCGCCGTGATGTACAGCAAGGCCGAGTCCGCCGGGTTGGTGACCTTCACCGCATCCTGAATCTCATCTTGTGTGAAGCCAACTGAAGTGCTCGAATCTCCCTTGACCAGCGCCTCGTTCTTGAGCTGGTACAGCGTCCGCCGTGCCATCTCGCTGCTCTTAATCAGTCCCAGTTGGGTCTCTATAGACTCATCCGCCTGAGCTTGGACACCGCCGAGTGAGTTACCGCTGGGGACAGCATGGGGAACCAGTTTCAGGGTCGTCTCCGCGCGCCAGGTCGGGGGGGTGCGAAGCGTCCACTCGTAAGCTCCCGCCAGGCACAGCAGCAGGATCGGCAGGATGACCCAGATACGCCGACGCAGTACGGCCATGAAGTCTTTCATACCCATTTCCGGGTTGTTCGGTTGAAGTTCATTCATAAGTTTGTCTGATTCCCAACAGTCGCTTGAACGGTGATCTTATACTTGTAGGACTTTCGCTTGCGCTTGCTTGCAGATTATTTATAGATGCTAATATCAGGCAACAATGTTCAAAAACCCTAGAATAGCTTAGAGTGAAGCGAAAGTCCTAACTTGCTTTATGCACAAACCATGCCAACTGCCCCAAACTCCACCTTTGGATGTCATAATTTGAGGTTTTCTTTTACTGTTACACCGCCCCACGAGAAGAGTTCATCTCAGGGGCAGGAACCGCCTAAACTTTAGAATTAGCCCTGCTGGAAACAAACCGTCACAAGCTGCACATCCTGCCCACTTTTCTATGGGTTCCACTTCGGCAGGAGGAGCGAACGGACAGGAATACCGCACTCACCATGTCGGTGGTTCGCGGCGTTCGCGCCATCAAAATAAAAACGTGAGAACCGGCAGAGAAACATGATCCTGTTTCGATACGAAATGGAAAAGCCGAACGTTCCAAATGCTTTCCGGTTATCCTTGAGGCGCTGGACGCTCGCCGACGTACTAGGCCGACGCGACGGGGAGCTTGTCACGGTAGCGCACCATGAGGCCGAATAGCTGGCGCGCGTCCCAGTACCGGGGCACGAATCTCCTCGGATTTGAGGCGCAGCGGAACAGCCAGCCTAGGAAGCATCGATCCGCCCACTGAGGGATATGTACCTGGTCCCCACTCAGGAACGCAATAGCCGCGCCGATACAGTGGATCGCAGGCAAGTACGGCAGGTGACGCTTCAAGTACAGGCCAAGCCGCTCCTGAGTGCCTCCTCCGATCGTGACTACTATGTGCTTTGGTCGGCGCTCCCCGAGGAGATTCAGCAGGGTGGGGTCTTTGATTTCAGCGCCATATATCGGCGCCATGTAAACATCATCCGTCCCGACCTGGAAGCCGTTCTTTTGTAGCCAGGCGAGGTTTCGTTCGGCGCTGACCGGCCCGGCCATGATCCAGAACGTGGCACCGGGCCTGCGGACCTCGGGGCGTCCGAAAAGCTCGATTACATATTCCAAGCCCGAAAGCCGGCGGATGCGGTCACGCTCCAGGAGGTTCCAGACCAGCACCATGAAGGCGCTGTCGGTGATCCGCAGATCCGCGTTTTGCAGCGCCTCTCGGTATTCGGTGTCGCTTCCGAGGTTCTTCAAAGCCGGTGCGGCGGGGACGACGAGAAGGCCGCCGCCGGCCATGCGATCAACAGCTTCCGCCGCACGCCCAATGAAAAAATCCAGACCCAGTATCCGTCGGTGGGTGCCCCGATCAGCGGCGCTGTTGACCAGGGTGTTCAATGCACTTCAACTCCTGCCCGGACCTGGCTTTCAATCCAGTCGTAGGTCTTCTTCAGCCCGTCGCGCAGGCTGATGCTCGGCTCCCAGGCGAGGAGTTGGAGGATCTTTGTGTTGTCGCTGTTGCGGCCGTTGACACCTTTTGGGGCGCTCAGGTTGTATTTGCGCTCCAGCGTGATGCCCGCGAAGCCTTCAGCGATGTCCACAAGCTGGTTGATGGTGACCAGCTCGTCCGACCCCAGGTTCAAAGGCTCGTGGATCTCGCTCTGAAGGATCATTTGCGTCCCCTTGACGCAGTCGTCTATGTACATGAAGCTCCGGGTCTGGTTCCCATCGCCCCAGATCTCGATCTCATGCTTGCCGGACATCTTCGCCTCGATCACCTTGCGGCAGATCGCCGCAGGCGCCTTCTCACGACCGCCGGCGAACGTGCCGTCGGGACCGTACACATTATGGTAGCGGGCCACGCGGCACTGGAGACCAAAATCTTCCTCAAAGTGGCGGCACATGCGTTCACTAAACAGCTTCTCCCAGCCGTAGCCGTCTTCCGGTAGCGCCGGGTAAGCGTCTTCCTCTTTCAGCGGGATCACGTCGGGGGTCTTCTGCTTGTCCCCATTGTAAACGCAGGCGGAGGAAGCGTAAAAGAAACGCTCGATGCTGGCGTCGCGCCCGGCCATCAGCAGGTGGGTGTTGATCAGTACGCTCAACATGCAGAGGGCTTTATTGTTCTCGATGAAGCCCATGCCGCCCATGTCCGCCGCCAGGTTGAACACGACTTCGGCGCCCGCGAGCGCTTCCCGGCAGGAAGCAAGGTCCTTCAAGTCGCGCTGTAAGTTCGGCACGTCTGGAGAAAACTGATACCAGTCGTCAAAAGGCTTGATGTCAACGGCACGGATGACGTCCGCCCCGTTCGCCATGAGCGCGCGGATGAGATGACCGCCGATAAAGCCGCCCGCTCCGCAGACAGCCACCTTTTTGTTGGTTAATTGCATTCTTTGTTGAATCCTATCCGGTTTGGTGTTAAGGTAAAGAAACTTGTTGACGATACAGACACTCAAAGTAGCTAAACGTCCTGTCCTATAAAGACACTACTTAGAGACACCATTCGCGTGAGCCGACAGAGAAAATCGCAGCGGCAGAAGAAAAACAGAGGGCGAGAAAGCCTGCTCGGCTCATTATCGGCAACTCATATCCCTGACAAGAGCGACGGTAAGACGACGGTAAGACATGGTCGGCGGTATCAAGGCCGCAGGGATGTGACGCAGGAAATCGGCCTATGGAAAAGGAACTATCAAGAATCGTGCCAAAAGCGGTGTTTCATTGAGAAAACAGTGGAAATTGGTTCGCTTCCAGTACCGTATGTGAGAAATATTACGAATGCTGTGCGACAGAGCAGTGACTCCAGGAAAATGGTGATAAAAATCCGAGTAATTTCGTGGGCAGCGAAAGACGCCCATATCCGCGATTGACGGTTTTGCTCGGTGCCTTGTTCCACTAAATGATACCGCAAAAGTCGCGGGAATGCAACGACGGCCAGGGCAAGCGGACACGAAAGGTCACAGATTGAAGAAGGCGCTCATCACTGGCATTACCGGACAGGACGGTTCCTACCTCGCGGAACTGCTGCTTGCCAAAGGGTATGAGGTGCATGGGATCATCCGGCGCGCTTCCACGTTCAACACGAGCCGCATCAACAGCCTCTACGAAGACCCGCACATCAACGGCGTCCGGCTGTTCCTGCACTACGGCGATATCGCCGACTCGACGAACCTGATCAAACTTTTGTATCGCATCCAGCCCGACGAGGTTTACCATCTGGCGGCCCAGAGCCACGTCCGCGTCTCGTTCGACATCCCCGAATATACGGGCGACGTCACCGGGATCGGTACGGTCCGCATCCTGGAAGCGATCCGGGAGGTCGGGCTGAAGACGCGCTTTTATCAAGCCGGCAGTTCGGAGATGTACGGCCTGGTCCAAGAGGTCCCACAGCGGGAGACGACCCCGTTCTACCCCCGCAGTCCCTACGGGGCGGCGAAGGTCTACGCCCACTGGATCACCGTCAACTACCGCGAGAGCTACGGCCTGTTCGCCTGCAACGGCATTCTGTTCAGCCATGAGTCACCCCGGCGCGGCGAGACTTTCGTCACGCGCAAAATCACGCGGGCCGTCGCGCACATCCAGGCCGGCTTGCAGGACAAGCTCTACCTGGGCAATCTCGATGCCAAGCGCGACTGGGGCTACGCCAAGGAGTACGTCGAGGCGATGTGGCTGATGCTCCAGCAGGAGGCGCCGGACGATTATGTCATCGCGACTGGTGAGACCCATAGCGTGCGCGAGTTTCTGGAGGAAGCCTTCCGCTGTGCGGGCCTGGAATGGAGGGACTACGTCGAGCATGACCCGCGCTATGAGCGCCCCGCCGAGGTGGACCTGCTGATCGGTGACGCCGGCAGGGCGAAGGCGAAGCTGGGCTGGGAGCCGCGCACGACCTTCCACGGGCTGGTCCGGCTCATGGTGGATGAGGAGATCGCTGCCCTGGCGCGTCTGGGCGCGCGGGGAAACACGAGAGCAGGCAGCCGATGAGCGAAGACATCATATGGAGCGAGTCGTGCGTCGTCGTCACAGGCGGCGCGGGGTTTTTGGGGTCGTTCGTCGTGGAGAAGCTTCGGGCGCGCGGCTGCCGTGAGATCTTCGTGCCGCGCTCCACGGACTATGATCTGCGCGACCGGAACGCCATTCAGCGGCTTTACGCCGAGGCGCGGCCCGATGTCGTGATCCACCTGGCCGCCATCGTCGGCGGCATCGGGGCCAACCGCGACAACCCCGGCCGGTTTTTCTACGACAACGCCATCATGGGTATCCAGTTGATTGAATACGCCCGTCTCGCGGGCGTCCAAAAGTTCGTCGCGACCGGGACGGTCTGCGCCTACCCAAAATTCACTCCGGTTCCGTTCCGAGAGGACGACCTGTGGGACGGCTATCCCGAAGAAACGAACGCGCCCTACGGGCTGGCAAAAAAGATGATGCTGGTGCAGACACAGGCGTACCGGCAGCAGTACGGCTTCAACGGCATCTTCCTGCTGCCGGTCAACCTGTACGGCCCGCGCGACAACTTCGATCTGCACACCTCGCATGTCATCCCCGCCCTGATCCGCAAATGCGCGGAAGCGAAGAAGGAAGACCGCTCGGAGATCGTCCTGTGGGGGGACGGCACACCCACGCGCGAGTTTCTGTACGTCGAGGATGCGGCGGAAGGCATTCTGCTGGCGGCAGAGCGTTACAACGGGGATCAGGCGGTGAACCTGGGGACGGGCGAGGAAATCGCCATCCGAGACCTGGCGCAAGTTATCGCAGCGGAAGTCGGGTTTGGGGGCAAGATCGTTTGGGACACCTCCAAACCCAATGGTCAGCCGCGCCGCTGCCTGGATGTGACGCGGGCACGCCTGCTCTTCAGCTTCCAGGCCGCTTATGACCTGCGGGCCGGCATCAAGAAGACGGTGGCATGGTTCCGGCAGCACGACCAAGAACTGCGTGAGGTGGTATACCCGTAGCAGCCACGGAACAAAATCAGGAACCGCCCTGCCGACTCGGCAGGGCGGTTCTCATCTCTCATTTGATGCCAATCGCAGGCGCAGAGTGTGCGATGACCCCTAGGATGGCTGACCAAACTTGTTCGGTGCTGATGCCGGTCATGCAAGGATGATTCGGGACGGGGCACTCAACTGTGCGGCAGCCGCCGCACGGAACGGCGTGGTGCAGGAGGACGTGCCCCGCCCCCAGTGGCTCCCACTGCCCCGGCGGGTCCCGGTCCGCGTACAAGGCGACGCACGGAACGCCTAGGGCCGCCGCCAGATGCGTCGTACCTGTATCCAGTCCAACCAAAAACCGGCACTGACTCAGGAGGGCCGCCGACTCCATGACGGAAAACTGGCCTGCCGCATTAATTCCCCGTCCCCAGACCGCCAGCAAGTGGTTGCCTATCGCCCGCTCGACCGGCCCGCCGATCACCACCGGCTCGACTTGCTGCGCGATGAGGCGCCGCCCGATCTCCTCAAACCGCTCCATCGGCCAGAACTTCGCCGGCTGGTTTGCGCCAGGACAGACGGCGGCAAACACCGTTCCCGAGGGCCGTTGTTCCTCCAGCCACGCGCGGGCCTTGTCACGCTCCTCCAGCGGCAGGCACAGGAGCGGCATTCTCATATCCGCCGCTCGATCTGCGCCAATGTCTTTTTCCAGGCGCTCCAGAAGCATGACGGCTTCGCGCGGGACGGGCCGGGGCCGTCCGTCCGGGCCGCGCACGACAAGCATCTGCGTATCGAAGGCATAGAAGCCGAGCAGGCTGCGGATTCCACAGAGCTTGAAGAACAGCTTGTCACGCGCAATCGGCTTCGGCGTCCGTTCAGCCGGTGCGATATAGGCCACGGCATCGGCTTTGAGGCGGCGCAGCTTGGTCCAGACTTCTAGCCAGGTTTTCCAGGTGCTGCGCCCCCCGTACTGCCGGAAAGTCACCGCGCCATCTACCAGGCCGGACCCGTCCAGCACCTGATGTGGAGAGGTGCGCCCATTGGGCGGGGCGTTGTGCAGGACATAGATCCGTGCATCCGGTCCAAAGTGGCGACGGACAGCGCGATACGCAGGCACCGCAACAATCGTATCCCCTAGCGAACCGATCTGATACACCAGAACTGACTTCCGCTTTTCTTTCCTATCTACCGCCACGCCTTCTCCTTGAAATGATCAAAGTAGCTGCGCGAGGGTTTTTTGCACGGACCGTGATAGGCTTTAGGCGGCCTCCGCTTTATGCTCATAATACTCCGAAATGTGCTGATAAACATGATCGGGGAAGTTCAGGTCCCGGTACACGTTACCCTGGTCCGGGTCGTCCGGGTTGGGGATGATCGGGAACTCCTGCTCCTGCTGGTACTGCAAGATCTTCTCACGCTTGGGTGGGTTGTAGTCCTTGGACTGCACCTGGAGGTAAAGCGAACGGGCCTGCTCCTCGCTGAAGTCCTTGTCCTTGGCGAGTTGGGCCACCACTTCGTCCTCGCTCAGAAAGTGGCGGGCCACCATCGTGAAAACGAGCCGGCCATAGTGGCCGATGTCCTTCTTGTGATCCAGCGCGTCCAACAGATGCGCCATCATTGCGTTCTTCTTCATATCTTCCACGGCCATTGGAAAGTGTTCTCCTGTCTGGATTGAATTGACAGCGAGATTCTTTCCATAGAACAAGAAAATCAAACATTTGTTTGCAATTCGCGCGCGCGCCGCGCCCACTCGCTTTGCGGGTACTTTTCCAAAAGACTCGACAGCCACCTTTTTGCTTCCAACGGCTCGCGCTCCAGCAGCAGTTGTCCCAGCTTGAGACGCGCCATCTCGTCCTCACCCGCGTCCGGCGTCGCCTCAGCCAGCGCGCGCAGCAGGGCGACCGCCGTTTCCACGTCCCCTGTCTCCTCCGCCGCCCCGGCCAGACGCAGCCGCTCGCGCGGGGTCAGCGCCAGCGGAAGCCCCAGCGCACGCGCCTCGCCGACACACCGGGCGGCCTGCGGCATTTTGTCCGCTTTCATACAGGCGCGGATCGCGCCCAGCATCTCCAAACTGGCTCCCAGCCGCGCTTCATCCATCTCCCGCACTTCCGGCCCAGGGTGGGCGGCAAGCAGGCGGGCCATCTCGGCCCGCACCGGCGCGTTGTCCGGGTCGTGGTCTAGAAAGGATCGGTACTTGCCCAGCGCCAGATCCAGCGCCTCCCGGCCCCGCGCCGCCGCCGAGCGGGCGTCTTGCAACAGGTAATCCTGCCGCCCGTCGCGCAGCAGGCCGGTGAGTTCGGCGGCGACCAGGCCGAACACGAACCCGCCGATGTGCGCCCAGTACGCCGTCCCACCCGGCTCCGGGTGGAACAGGAACAGAAATCCGCCGCCGATGTTCCAAAGGAGCCACAGGCCCAGACCTAACAGGGCTGGGACCTCAAGCTGTCCCCATTCCCGGAAGAGCAAAGAGGCCGGAATCCAAAACAACCGGATGTTCGCCCGATGAAACCGCACAGCGAACGGGGCGAGAATAGCGGAGATTGCCCCGGATGCGCCGACGAGCGGGGCAGAGGTTTCCTGACCCCGCAGCAGCACGATGGACATGTGGAGCAGGCTGGCTGCAATGCCGCCGCCTAGGTAGAGCGCGAGAAAGGCTTCGCGCCCCAATGCCTCCTCGACATGCGGTCCAAACACCCAAAGGAAGACCATGTTGCCGACGAGATGCCCCAAGTTGGCGTGAAGGAACAGACCCGTCAGCAGGGCGAAAAAGTGGGGGTGGTCGGGGATTAGCCCCCACTGGGGAAATGCCACCGGTCCCGTCAGTCTATACGCGGCGACATTGAGGCCGATAAGCGTATAGGTCACCCAGGGCACCCGCCGCCCACGCCGGTCCGTGCCGAAGGGCAGCGGCACGAGCAGCGTCAGTAGCAGCAGCCAGTAAGGAGACAGAAAGAGGCCGTTCACATCCTCACCGGAACCCGCTTGCCCGTCGCAGACGACTCGATGGCTGCAAACACCATCGCCAGGCTCTTGATGTTGTCGTGGCACTCGCCCATCGGCGTCGCCCCCGTCCGAAGTGCGTTCAAAAAGTCCCGCAGGGACCCCGCAATGCCGCCGGGAACATTGGCCGGCACTTCCGTGGAGTGCGGCTCCGTCTCGCTGAAAAATGCGCCGGTTTTGGTCACCACATCTGCCGAAGGCGCCCCGTTCCCATCCCAGATCGCCGTGCCCTTGGGGCCGACCGCGCGCCAGTCCGCCTCCCAGCTAGTGTTCTTGCCCTCGCTGCACCACGAGCCGCGATAAGTGTAGCGCAGCCCCCCCGTCATCTCGAACAGGGCCGTCGCGCTGGCGTCGCCCTTGTACCAGCTCCAGGCCGGGTTGAATTCTTCGCAGTAGACCGAAACCGGGTCCGCGCCCGACAGATACCGGGCCTGGTCCAGCGTGTGGATCGCCATGTCCAGCAGCAGGACATTCGCCATCTCGTCCCGAAAGCCGCCGAAGTGCGCGCCGATGTAGAAGTCCGAATTGAGGATGCCCAGTGCCCCTACCCGCTCCTGGATCAGCGTCCGGTAAGCGAGAATCCGCGCATCATAGCGGCGGCTCTGGCTGACCATGTAGAGCTTGCCGGCCTTTTCGGACGCCCTCACCATCTCACGCGCGCGCTCCATGCTGTCCGCCATCGGCTTCTCGCCCAGAACGGGCACGCCCGCCGCTAGGGCTTGCAGGGTTACATCCCGGTGCGCCTCGGGAATCGTCACGTCCACCACGAAGTCCGGCTTCACGTCGGCCAACGCTTTGCCGAGATCATCCCCCGTGTGTAGACCTGAGAACTGCAAGCCGTCCGCCGCTTCCGCCGCCGCGCCGGGCCGGATGTCTACCCACCCGGACACCTCGACATCGGGATGCTCCTTGAGGTTCTTCCCCCACGCCCGCCCCATGCCGCCCGCGCCGACCAGTAACGCCTTGAACATTGTCATAATGGCTGATTATACCGCATCAGAGCATTCGCTTGAACAGCAGGAACAGCGCTCTCGATCAGATTGTAAACATGACCTCCGGCTTTGAAGACATAGCCCTGTTTGTGCATTTCAAGCGCGCCGTCCAGAACCGGCATCCCAGGAGCGCGAGCGGCCCGCAACTTTTCCCGCAGAAGATATTGGACTTTATTGGACAGCTTGCGGCTTGCAGACCAGTTGATCCCGTCCACTGGCCCCCACTTTGCCGCTCCTTTTTCGCTGAAGTGGCCGAAGTAAGAGTTCGTGATGGTATTTTCAAACACGCCCCCCAAGTAGAGCTGCATTAGCCCTCGGCCTTGAACGGTGAAGCGGTGAGTATGGCCTTCTACCTTACCGTTGAAGTTGACACGCTTAACTTCAGGTTCAAACGTCACTGAAGGCGACCATAGCGAGAGCAGATAATGTTTGCCATTTCCATATTTATCCTGACCAATGGGTAAAGCCGTTAAAATCTCCTCTGTCGAGCGAAAACGCCGCAGGTATTGGTCGCACTCCGAGTACATCTCAAAAATTTGAATATCGGTGTTCGCGAAGAGGCGGCTGAATAGTTCGATGAGGTCATCACGAACGGCAAAGAATTCTACTTGCGGCATTGTGTCACCTCATCCTGCCGTGACCATCAGGAGCAGAGCGGCCTGCGCTTTAAGTCTAGAGAGCAGGCTGTTCATATCGGGGGTCAACTGCGTGAAGTCTAGGCGGCCAGGGCGACCGCGATTTGGCTGCCGTCACCATGGAATTGTGGTTCAGGAAGAGGTGTTCCGTCCATTAGTATACCTTCGATATGGAACTCGATCGCTTCTTGGATAAGTCGCTCCGTCTCTTCGCGGGTCACTCCCGCGGCCACGCAACCGGGCAGATCGGGCACATAGGCCGACCAGTTGTTTGGCCCCGGTTCCAGCACGGCAATGTAGTTTTTCATGGCTTCCCCCACCCTGCTTGTGTATAAATGCTTTTCAGGGTGTCGTACTGCAAATCCAGGTTCGGCTGGTCGGCGACAGTGACACGCCCCTTCTTCTCAGGATGCACGAACTGCCGATGGGAGCCTTTCTGGCGCCCTATGGTCCAGCCTTCGCTATTCAGCCGTCTCAGCACGTCCCGAACCTTCATTCGCTCGTACTCCTTTACGCAGGACGTGCCAACGTGCTTTTTCTGTTATGGCGGCGGGATAGACAATGTTGATTATACCGCACCTTCATGTCAGTTTATCAGGCACTCCCCAGCCGACCAAGCCGTCAGCGGGCGTTGACGAGGAGCGGGGAGGAGGCAGAGGTGTATTCCGCGTACACTCTCTTCGCCCAGCCGCGATGTCCATGCTCGGGGGCTGCCGCCGGATCGCCGCCATCCACAGGCTGCGATTTTTGAAGCCACTCGTAGATTGGGACCGCGAATCCCGATTTGGGCCGGTCCAGAATCGCATGAGGGAGCGGCAGGGAGGGCGCGGCCGCCATGTCCCGCTTGCTGGGGAACACGCCCCTGTGGGCAAGGCGGGTGACCCGGCGCAGGAGGGACAGGTCCACCAGCGGGGTGCGGATTTCCAGGGAATGCGCCATGCCGGCCCAGTCCGTGTCCCGGAGGAGCTGGTTCCGCATGTACCAGCATAACTCAAGCGCAGAGACTTTCGCGTGCGCCCCCTTCAAGACGGTCAGCGTATCTTCCAGGCAGGCCAGCGTTTGTAGCTCCTGCCAGCCCTGCCGCGCGAAATCGGCATCCAGGAAGTCCGGCAATTCCCACGGCATGAACAGACCGCGACGCAGCAGGTAAGCGCCCCCGTAAGTGCCGCCGTACTCGATCAGGCCGGCGTACTTCGGGGAACCCTTCGCCTTCAGCAAGGGAGTTGACACCCAGCGGAACCCCTTCCCGAGCAGGGGAAGCGTGGAAAGCGGCCGCCCGAGATTGACCAGCCTCGGAACCTGCCGGAAGCTCGGATAGCCCCCAAAAAGCTCGTCCCCGCCAACGCCCGACAGCGCGACCTTCGCGCCCACGGAGGCCGCGGCCCGGCTGACGAAGTAGGTGTTGATGCCGTCTATCGTCGGCTGGTCCATAGCCCGAAAGATGGACTCCTCCTCGGAGCGGAAGTCCTGACCGGACACGCCGATGGTCTGCTGACTGGTCCCATAATGGCGGGCCACGGATTCGGCGAGGCCGGCTTCATCCCGGCCCGTCCCGGCGTGTTCATCAAAACTGAGGGTGACGGTGCGAACGGGCAGGTGGACGACTTCCATCGCGAGGGCGGCCAGCGTCGTCGAGTCCAGGCCAGCCGACAGGAAGACGGAAACGGGCACGTCCGCGATCAGGTGATGGGCGACACTGTCTTTGAGCGCCTCGTGCAGCTCGTCGGCGGCCTCCTGTCCCGGCCGGATTCCCGATCCGACGTCGGCGGGGGCGAGTTCCCGAGCGATGCTGCAAAACCGCTTTTCCCGGACGCCCTGCGCGTCCACCCAGAGCGCCGCCCCCGCAGGCAGGCTGCGGATGCTCCGGTACATGGTGCGGGGCTGCGGCACCGAACCCCAGAGGAAGAAGCCGACATGGCCCGCCGGGTCCGGCGCGGTGTCCACCTGGCCGCCGGCCAGAAGCGCCTTCACCTGGGAGGCGAAGCGGATCGAGGCCCCGTCGTCGGCGTAATACAGCGGCTTCATGCTGAAGGGGTCCGCCGCCAGCAGCATCCCGCGCTTACCTGAGTCCCACAGGGCAAAGGCGTACATGCCGCGCAGGTCGTCGAGCATCCCGATCCCTTTCTGGGCGTAGAGATGCAGCAGGACTTCGGTGTCGGTGTTCGACTGGAACCTGTAACCTTGCCGCTCCAAATCCCGCCGCAGTTCCTGGTAGTTGTAGATTTCGCCGTTGAAGGTGACGCACAGCGTCCGGTCTTGATTGGACATGGGCTGCGCGCCCGCATCGCTCAGATCAATGATGGAAAGCCGCCGGTGCGCCAGCCCGACCCGCCGGTCTTCCGTTAGATAGATGCCGGCCCCGTCGGGACCACGATGACTCATGGCATCACGGATAGTCAACAGCTCATTTCCATCAACCACGCCGCCGTCACGAGAGTAGCAAAAAATTCCGGCAATTCCGCACATATCTCCTCTTTCGCGTCCTAGTCATAGAGCCGATGGGGGCGGCTTGATTGGTGGGAAAAGCAATACATAGGGGCGTCTAACGGCGTAGTCAGCGCTTAAGGATCAGCGGGACGATTATACCTAAAACGCCTGAAAAACAACGATTTGAAAATACCGGGATTGTCGAAGAAGACGTTCGGAATACCAACGATGCCCGGAAATCGGCGACGGAGCCGGTCTATTCATCGCCGCCCTTTTGCCCACACTAGACCGAGGGCGGCAAGGACAAGGCCCGCCGCGAGAGCCGTTTGATGCGGGCGGACCGCGTAGACATAAGCGCCCAGCGCGGCACGCGCCAGCGGCTCCTGCCCCTTGCGCTCGTACCAGCGCTGGGCGGCGTGCTGGCAGGCCATCGAGAGCGTCGGGTAGATGTGGACCAGGTCGGCGATGTCGCGGATCGAGTGGCCGTGCTGCATCGCCAGCGTCCATTCCTGCATCAGCTCGCTGCCGCGCGGGCCGAAGATGTGAACGCCCAAGATTTTGCCGCCCAGGCCGGTCGTCAGCACCTTGACGAAGCCCCGCGCCTCCCCGTCCGTGATCGCCCGGTCGTTCTGTGCGAAGGGCTGACGGTAGACCTCATAGGCCAGCCCCTGCGCCTTCGCTTCTTCTTCCGTCAACCCGAGATGGACAACTTCCGGGTCGGTGAACGTCGCCCAGGGGCTGAGGTTGAAATCTGCCTTGCTCTCGCCGGGGAAGATGATGTTGCGAACGACCGTTTTGGCCTCGTATTCGGCCATGTGTGAGAACTGGTCGTGCCCCAGCAGATCCCCGCAGGCGTAGATGTGCGGCGCGGTCGTCTGCAACATGCCGTTCGTTTTGACATTTTTTGCGCTGTATTTGACCCCGGCGGCTTCCAGGTTCAGGCCCGATGTGTTCGGGACGCGGCCCACCGTCGCCAAAACCTCGTCGCAGACGATTACGTCACGGTCATCGTGCTGTGTGATGACCGCGACCTTGCGGCCATCCTCGCCGCGTACCGCCCCGACGGAGGCGCTGAAGCGGAGGTCAATCCCTTCCTCGCGCAGAACGGCGGCCAGGGCCGACGCCAGTTCCACATCGTCGCGCGGCAGAAGCCTCTCGCGGTTCTGGACCAGGGTGACGCGGCTGCCGAGGCGACCAAACGCCTGCGCCATCTCGACCCCGTTCGGCCCGCCGCCAATGACTAAAAGCGCTTCGGGAATGGCGTCCAGGTCGAAGACAGTCTGGTTTGTTCGGTAGCCCGCGTCTTCGAGGCCGGGGATGTCCGGCGCCTTCGGGCTGGAGCCGGTCGCAAGAATAAAATTCGCCGCCGTCAGCCGCTGCCCATCGAGTTCCAGCGTGTGCGGGTCGGCAAACCGGGCGCTGCCATGCCGGATTTCGACGCCGTTGTCCGTCAGCAGCTTCGCCGTTGCGTCCGCCCCTTCAACCGCCCGGATCGTCTCGCGGACATGACGCATGACACCCACAGCGTCCTCCCGCATCACGGCAACGGACTTCAACCCCACCTCGCTCGCCGTCCGCAACGTGTGCGCCACGCGGGCGGCGTGGAGGAGCGCCTTGCTGGGCACGCAGCCCGTGTTCAGGCACTCGCCGCCCATTTTGCCCTTCTCGATGAGCAGGACGCGCATCCCCAGTGCGCCCGCCATGACGCCGGACACGATGCCCGCCGAACCGCCGCCGAGGATGATGATATCGTAGTCGTACTTTGCTGTGGGCATGGATTTAGTGTACCCGGCGCAGATGGATTACGGCGGTTGAGAAGGAAAACGCCATGGAATCCAAAATACAATGTCTACTGTGGCGACCATTCCGAGGCATGGCAGGAAGGCGGAAACGGCGAGGCATTATTAAGAGGCGTTGGGCCGGGTAAAGGAAGCCCGCAACGCCGCTGGCAACCTCACCCTTGAATAGCTGGGAACGCCTGTTTCGATTCGGGGCGCTTTTCTAGGGCAAACATCCCAAGCGTCTACGGTAGACAAATCCTACTAAGCCGATCAATCGAACACGACCAGCCACCGCACCACCTGGACAGGCACTAAACAGGCGTTTGGTTCCGATATGGTCGGCTTATGACATGTCAGGCGGTTGCATCAGGTTCAGCGCAATATTGGGCCGTCAGGATGCACCGTTTTGGTGCCAAACAATTAGTGATGCAGGAATGCTCCACTCGCATGCTTCATGGCATTTAGGGCAGGTAATACGAAAAAAAGAACAATCTGCATAAAACTGACAGCCATTCCATTAGAGGCTACAGTTTTATAAAATCTGTCATTTAGTGTGATCTCACCACCCGCCATTTGACTGCCTATGATGCGAGGGCGAGTCAACATTCGATAATCAAGATAGCAGAAGGCCAAACCTATTCCAAACAACCCCAGGGCTAACCAAAAGGACAGTTCAAGGTTGCTATCAACTCTGTAAATCAGATACATAGGACCAGGACTTCTGCCTGCCATGTAATCAGCAAAGTTAATATAATCGATCGAGGCCGGAACACCGAGAAAAAGACAGACCCAGCCAAGTATACAGCGTATGGGAAAGATTTTTTTACGAAGATTGCTTTTCATCAGGCAACGTGCACCAATAGGACTCACGACAGGTTCAATCTGGTCCCGATAAGTTGCGCTATGTCATGTAGTGGCTTTGCGCGGTGCCTGGTTGAAAGCAGAACGAGAAGCAAGCGCTGGCCCATGAGTGTCATTGTAGCATATTCGTCATTTGAGAGCGCACTGCGTCATACCTTCGGCTTACGCTGAGGGCGGAACCGCGTTACTAGTGAACCGCACACGACTAGGAGGCAGGCGTAGGCCAGCCAGTCGCCGGAGCGGGTGAAGAAGGTTCCCTGGCCGCTTCCCAGGGCTACGTCGCCGACCAGCACGTCCGGCGTGAAGAGGGGGGACTGGCCGACGATGCGCCCCTGAGCGTCCACGATCTGCGACAGGCCGTTGGAGTCGGCGCGGACAAAAGGGACGCCGTTTTCGACCGCGCGGAACGGCAGCATCGCCCCGTGCAGGCGGTGCAGGACGCCGCGCGGGGTGGGTGGATCGTAGTTCGGCAGGGCGATCAGCCGCGCCCCCTGCCCTACTTCCTGCCGCGTCGTGTTCGTGTAGCAGCTATCGAAGCAGATTTCCAGCCCGATCCGGCCCTGCGGGGTCGTCACCGTCGTCGCCGAGTGGCCCGGCTGGTTGGTTTCGCGCTCGGACAGGTACAGGTGGATTTTGCGATGGGCGGGGCCGAGGACGTTCCCATCCGGCGCGAGGTAGGCGGCGCAGTTGAACGGCTTGGGGCGCGTGTCGTCCGAGTAGCCGACAACGAGGGCTGTTCCGAGACGCCGGGCCAATTGCCGGGTCTCGTCTTTGGGATTGCCCGGCGTGAACTCGCCGCCCAAAGATTCTTCCGACCAAACGACCAGCTTCGCCCCGTGCGCCGCCGCCTGCTTGGTCATTTCGACGCGGTCCACCTCCGGCGCCGCCGGAGCTAGGTCGCCGGTCTCCTCCCGCGTCAGGTCCTGAATGGCCGCCACCCGCAGGCGCGGCGGCGCTGTCGCGGCTGGAGTCTGCCAGACTAGGGACGCGCCGTAGCCGAATGACATCAGAACGAGGGCCGCGCCGACGCCCAGCGGCGCGGCTTTGGGGCGCAGGATGGTCTCCATCAGCGCGGCGTTCATCCACCAGAGCAGGAACGAAACGCCCCAAATACCTGTGATGGCGGCGATCTGAATGAGGGGCAGGTTTTGGTACTGACACAGCGCGATGTTCAGCGGCAGGGGCAAAAACGAGGTCAGCCATTCGCCCGCGATGCCGACGCAGGCGAGGAACAAAACGCGCCGCGTCGGGTTCCAGGCGGCGGGGACTTTGGCGGCGGCCAGCACGACGAAGCCGAGCAGGAAGGCCAGCCACAGGAACGGGATGTAGGCCCAAAACAGCCGGGCGGTGTCGTGGTGCCACCCTGCCTGCGCCGCCCCGCAGACCGCCCCGGCGATCAAGCCGAGGCCAATGGCTTCTAGCGGGCGTCGCCCCTGCGCGGCGATCAGCAGCGGCGCGAAGGCGAACCAGCCCAGCCACTCTTGATTGAGAGGCGGCAGGCTGAAGGCGAACAGCAGGCCCGTCAGCAGGGCGAGCAGCAGAGGTTTCATGGAGTCGCCGCCTCACTGCGGCCCAGTTCGATGCGTTCCAGTTCATCAATGTCTCGTCGGCACAGCCACAGCGGGACGATCCCGACGACGCCGAACGAGCAGTCAATCAAGCGCCAGAAGAAAGGGATGCCGCGCAGGAGGCCGAAGACCAGCGCCCACGGCACGACGCAAACGCAGGCGATCATGCCGAAGGTGATGACCCAGCGGTTACGGACCGGGTCGCGCAGCGGGCCGAGGAAGGTGACGGCGATCATCAGGTGCCCGAACGCCAGCCAGTCCGTGCCGTAGGCGAGGAACAGGTAGCGGGCATAAGTCTCATGCAATCCGTCCTGAACGCGCCTGATCCAGCCGACAAGGCCACTGTCGCCTGTTCCGACCAGCCGCGCCAGAATGTCCAGTTCCCACGCCAGCGGAATAGCCGTGACGCCACTCACCGCCAGGCCGATGAGGAACAGACAGAGCCACCAGCGTATCCGGCGTCGCAGCAAGTCGGCGCGGGTCATGGACGGCACCACCATGCTTGATAGGTTTTCCATTCCGAGTCCTGGGTCGTGTAATCGGCAAAGGGAGCAACGCCTGCGACAACGGAAGGATCGGCCTGAGAGTCGGCAAGACCTTCACGGACCCCAACAAGCGCCATGCCGATATTTTCCGCAGGCGCGTGGTGTGATAATCCTCCGACGCCATAGGTAGGGACGCCAAACAAGACACGGCAACGCGCGTTTCGTCGCGCAACGGCTCGCGTGACGTGAACGACCTGCTGATGAACCAGCCAGGCATAGCTGCGCGGCAGATAAAGTCCTGAATCGTAACACATGACCGCCACTTGATCGCAAACGCTCGCCACTTCGCCAAAATCGGCCTCCCGCCAACCGAACCGGCTGACCGGCGCGGGAAGCCATAAAGGGACAGCGACAGACAGCAGTTTGCCGCGCGGCAGGGCGGCGCGCGTCTCGCGCAGCAACCGGAAAAGAGCAACATCACCGCTCGGGCAAATCTCATAGTCCCATTGGATGCCGTCGAACCCGCAGACGGTCACAAGCCAGACCGCTTCCCGCACCATCTCCTTGCGAACTTCGGGTTGGGAGAGGTCCACGCGGCCTCTCCCCGCGACGTTGCCAGCATAGACCCAGGCGATTAGCTTGACCGTCGGCGCTTGCCGATGAAGCGGCGCAACCAGCCGTCCGGCGACATCAGGGTGGTGATGACGTAGAGCGCCGCTCTTGGTCACGTCGCGGACATGGAAGTAGGCATACCGGATTTGTTCATCCTGGAGGCGCTTGGCGAGAACCGGCACATCCGTTTCTTCACCGAAATACCAGGTATACCGTAGCCACAGCCCATTTTCGCCTCGGTTGAAACTGCGGCCGACCGGATGTGAGAGGTAGGGATAGAAAACATAGTCCAGGAGGAGCAAACCCAGCAGGACGCCGATAATCGCGACAAAACGCCGCCACATCCGCCGCTTCCCGGTGGGTGATTTCACTGTTCACCATCCCCACCCAGTAGCTTTTCCATCAGCAGCAACTCTCTGGGGATGCCGTACCAGTTCGTCCAAAGTACGATGCCGCGCTCCTCATAGCCGAGCTGGCGGTACAGGGCAATAGGCAGCGCGAATGCGCGGATGGCGTCCAGCCGGATCGCCCGGCAGTCCTGCGCCCGCGCCAGGCGCTCGACTTCGGCCAGGCACCAGCGGCCGATGCCCTGCCCCTGACGGTCAGGCCGCACGGCCAGGCGGGAAATGTAGGCCGCCCGGTGGTCGGCGTCGGTCCAGAATGGTTCTGATTGTTCAGGCCAGCCGGACAGGCCGAGCGTGAACGTCGCCACGGCTTCATCGGCTTCCTGGACGGCATAGACGGCGTTTTCCGCCGCATGACGCCGCATCAGTTCGATGGGCGGGGGCGGCGACCAGAACGTCAGGCCGAAGCACGCGCCGATGTCCTCGCCGCAGAGCCGGACGATCTCTTGGAGCGGCTCGATCTCGTCCGGCATAGCTTTGTGGAGCGTCAGCATAGCCGCTATCATACCCCAGGCAAGAGGCTTGCGGCGTGAGCGACCATTTATTCAATCACCCGGCAATCAGCAAGATGGATCATGCCGTATTTATCTTTGCCGTCGCAGGTCCCAATCATGGAAACTGTTTGACCGTCGCTCAATCGGTCTGCTCCGAACAAGCCGTCACACTCAATACTGCTCGACATCCGATACGGCCCACCGCCGCCAATCAGCCCGTCATCCGCACCGAAAATCACCCCAGTCACAACTACCCGCTTGCCGTCCAGCCGTTTAAGCGCACGGGGGTTGTTCACTTCATAGGCCGAGGACAAATATTCGCGAGAGACATGGGACGCAGCTGCTACTTCTTGATGCCCCTGCACCGTGTGGAAAAGGAAGAAACCAGCCAGACCGACGGCACCAAGTTTAGCAGCCCTAGCCTTGGTGCGCCGTGACCACGGACTCAACCGGAGTGCCAGAACGACCAAGGGAATCTGAAAATACAGCCAGAGGACCACTGGGGAGCCATACGAATAGTCGTAAGGATTGGAGCCGGTGAACGGCAAGATTAACAGCCAGAACCATAAGGGCGGGCTAAGGAGACTCACAAGCAAAGCGAACGCGGCGACTTTGTAGTAGCGATAGACGAGGCTTCCCACAAATCCGAGTAACAGGAACACAACGCCTACCAGGATTATCACATCCCAGAAACGGTCTTCGGAACGGCTGCGAGACCAACCCATAAAGATTGCGACGGCTTGCCAGCATAGGGAGCCAAATCCAGAAAGGCACAAGGGCAGGATTGCCCATGGGTTATAGTACAGCGGCAGGCTATGCCAAGCCTGTGTCTCTTCAGCCCTTTCAGTTTTCATTTTAGTCCCTTTATCTCATGTCCTGCCACAAACAAGCCTGATGCCTGTGCCCGTTGCCAGGCGGACGAGGCTTGAACGAATATACTTTGTAATGCAAAGGTATTTGTATTATTTTACCATAGGAAACCAAAAGAGTGACATGAAGATTTTTTGGGAAAGGCCGAGTCTCTCAGGGGCAAGGACGTCCCTGATCCCTTTGTGGCAGGGTTCCGACAGCGGTATAGGACCGTTGCCTATCTGTGGCAGGACGGTAAACAAAAAGAGCCACGCCGTAAAGGCGTAGCTCTCCAATGTGGCATTTAACTCATCGGCGCGGTCTTGGGAGCGTCGTACCAATCCACCGTCCAGTCGTCGAACGAGGCCGTCGTGTTGCCCTGGGTCCACAGGCCGACCTTGCCGCCGCCGTACTTGGGGAGCGTCGTGCTGATGCGCTTCTGCATATCCACCCAGCCGCGCGCCTGCCCGTCGTGGACCAGCAGGCGCAGCGTGTGCCAGCCGGGGGCGGGGGGGGCCACATTGGGGGCAACGGGCAGCGAGATCGGCGTCTGCTGCACGGTGGCGTGGTTCGGGCCGGCGATCTGGATTAGCGCTAAGTCGCCCAGCGCCTGGTTGCAGCGCAGGACGGTGTAGTGATCCGGGTCGGCGTAGGCGCAGACAATCCCGACGGCGGGGCTGGCCTTGCCGGCGTCAATGCGGAAGCGAACGCGGACGTCCACGTTGCGCCCCTGGTCGGCGCGGTCCACTAGCAAGGCGAAGCGGTCCGCGCGGAAGTTCGGGCCGGACACGCGGGCGACCATGCCGTCCGGGCCGGACTTGTCCGCCGTCACCGACCAGACCGGGGCCGGGCCGGGCGTCCCCGCGCCGACCGGGGCTAGGCCCGCCAGGCTGCCCCCCGCGAAGTTGAAAACGCGGGTCGCGGCGGGCGCGTCCGTCCAGACATCCAGCGTATCCGTCCCCCACGGGTCGGCGGGGCGCTGGTTCCGGCCCCCCGCCCCCATTTTGGGCGCGAAGGTCGCCAGGTAATCTACGATCTGCGCTGCCCCGCCGGGCGCAATGGACTCCGAAGCGTGGTATTTGTTCAGCATCGTCGTGACCGTCCGCTGCCACTCGCGCCGGGTGTATCCCTTCTCCTCGGGCTTGGGCAGATTGTGGCAGGCGGAGCACTTTTCGGCGTACAGCGCCTTGACCTGGGCCGTGTCGGGTTTGGGCGTGTCAGCGACCAAGCGGGTGGGGGCGGTTAGCGCCGCCGAAAGTGTCACGCCGGCAGCGAGCAGGGAGGCGGAGGCAGCGACAAGGACGCGCGGGGTTTTCATGGGCGGGGTCTCCAGTAACGGTGGATAGGCGACGACTGATTATAGCATGAATGCGGCGTCAGTACCACGCAGACGCACGGCAAGGCGCAAAAGTTCACGCTTGACAACGCGCTGGTCCGGTGTTATAATTCGGCGTTCCTCATCCCTATATTCTTACGAGGTCACTGTGCAAGGATACTGCGTGCGCTGCCGCGCCAAACAGGAAATGCTTTCCGCCACCCGAACGCTCATGAAGAACGGCCGCCGCGCGATGGTCGGTGTGTGCGCCTGCTGCGGCACCAAAATGTCGGTGGCGGGCAAGTGGGACGGCGAGCAGGAGCAGGCGGCCCAGCCGCACGAACATCCCACCACGTCGAGCCGCGAAAACGGCATAAAAAGTGGGTAGAATAGGCGCGGCGCAACCCGCGCGACGAGCACCGGCTTCCATAAGTCGGTGAGGATTGAAACCAATGCCAGACGATAAAGAATTTGCAAAGGGCCTGGAAGACGTCATCGCCGGCGAGTCCTCCATCTGTGACGTGGACGGCAAGAACGGCAAGCTGATCTACCGGGGTTACGACATCCACGACCTGGCTCAGAACACGACCTTTGAAGAGGTCGTGTATTTGTTGTGGAACAGCGACCTGCCGGCGGGGAGCCAGTTGAGCGCGTTCCAGGCCGACCTGGACTCCAGCCGCGCCCTTCCCGCCGCCGCGCTCGCCATGCTGCGCCAGTTTCCCCGGACGGCCACGCCGATGGACGCCCTGCGGACGGCAACTTCGCTGCTTTCCCTCTACGATCCCGATGAGGGCGACGAGAGCATGGATGCCAACAAGCGCAAGGCATTGCGGCTGACCGCCCAGATGGGGACGCTGGTGGCGACACTGGACCGTCTCCGTAAAGGCGAGGAGCCGGTCGCGCCCAAGCCGGGCCTGTCCACAGCGGGCAATTTCCTGTACCAACTGACCGGCAAGGAGCCAAGCGCGACTGAGACCCACGCTCTGGATGTCGCCCTGGTCCTCCACGCCGATCACGAGCTAAACGCCTCCACCTTTGCCGCCCGCGTCACCGTCGCTACCTTGACCGATATGTACAGCGCCGTCACCAGCGCCGTCGGGACACTGGCTGGCCCACTCCACGGCGGGGCGAACGTCAATGTGATGCACCTGCTGGCCCAGATCGGGACGCCCGACCGCGCCGAAGAAGTCGTCAGCCAGATGCTGGCCGAGGGCAAGAAGATCCCCGGCATCGGACACCGGGTCTACCGCGCGCTCGACCCACGCGCCGTGTCCCTGCGCGAGATGTCCCGGCAGCTCGCCGAGTCATCCGGCGACTCAAAGTGGTATGAGATCAGCGAAAAGGTGCAGGAGGCCGCCGACAAGGCATTGGCCGCCAAGGGCAAGACGACGCTGAAGGCCAACGTAGACTTTTTCTCGGCCTCGGTCTACCACATGCTGGGCATTCCCGACGACCTATTCACCCCGGTCTTCGCCATCTCCCGTGTGGCGGGCTGGACCGCCCACATCCTGGAACAGCTCGGCGACAACCGCCTGATCCGCCCCCGCGCCATTTACACCGGCCCGCGCGATCTCACAGTCAAGCCTATCAGCGAACGGTGATAACACCCCTGGGAAGAGCGTCGGTCATTAGACCGACGCTCTTTTTGCTTTGCTGCGGCAGCCGCAGATAGATTTCCTCCGCGTCTGCCGTCGCATAGGCGATGTCCCAGGGCACGAAGCCGAGGCTTTGGTACAGTCTGGCCGCCGCAATGTTTTCGCGGCGGTGGCTGGTCGCGATCATCTCCATTTCGGGGGACAAACGCAGGCGGCGGATCAAGGCGGTCATCGCGGCCCGGCCATACCCCTGCCCCTGATACGCACGATCAATCATCAGGCGCGTGATGAACCCCACCCTCGCCGCCAGTTCCACCATCGCAAACCCGACCATCGGCGTGGGCGGCTCTTCGTAGCCGCACGGCCACGTCATAGATCGCCATCGGCGTCAGCATCGGGCTGGCATACGCTTCGGCCAGCGACCTGGCGTTGGAGGCGGCCAGCCCCGCCTGAGCGTCCTCGACCTGGAGGGCGAGGCACTCGCAGTAGCTGGCGAGCGTGACGGAGCGCAGATGAACTTCAGCCATCAAGTTTAATCCCCTCCAGTTCGGGTATACTGTCTCCGATATTTAACCAGGGTTAAAATAAAACTTAACGCGAGGCAATATGCACACCGCCGCCGTGGAAGATTACGTCAAGACCATCTATAAGCTGCAAACTCAGACCGAGACCGTCTCCACATCGGCCTTGGCCGAACGGACCGGGACCACAGCCGCCGCCGTGACCAAGATGCTTAAGCACCTGGCGCAGCTTCATCTGGTCTCCTATACCCCGTATCACGGCGTCCGCCTTTCCCCGATGGGAGAAAAGATCGCCCTGGAAGTGATCCGGCATCACCGCTTGCTGGAGCTGTATCTGGCGCAGGCGATGGGCTACTCCTGGGACCAGGTGGACGCCGAGGCAGAGAAGCTGGAGCACGTCATCTCCGAAGAGTTCGAGGCGCGCATTGATACCCTCTTGGGCCACCCGCAGACCTGCCCGCACGGCGACCCCATCCCCAGCTCGGATGGGACACTGGTGGAGAAACGGCTGCGTACTCTCAGCGAATGCCAGCCGGGTGAGGTCGTTGCCATTGCGCGCGTCAAAGACACGGATGCCGCCGTGCTGCGCGCCCTCAGCGCCCGCGCGATGGTTCTGGAGGCGGCATTGACTATTCTGAGCCGGGACGAGGTTGATCATCTGCTCACTATCCAGGTGGGGGACCGGCAGCAGATTATCGGCCAGGCACTGGCGACCAGCGTGTTCGTGACGCCTCAACCCATTACTGCTATCAGGAAGGAGACAAACCCATGCTAGCTCGCTTTTGGAAAAACGCTGCACAGGCGCCGGTTAAACTTTGGGAGCCACAAAAAACAGCGGCGATCTTCCCATCGGTTTCATCCATGAAAGCAGATTGGAAGTGATCGAAGACAGACCCGAATGGATTACATGCCGACGCGCGGCTGGCGCGGGCCGGTGGGACAGCCCTGCTCCACTATCCGGGGAAGCATGGCCTTCATTCCGCAGGCCGCACGAAACGTGTTTGTAGAAACGTTAGGAGCGGCAGGATAAGGAGAAAATAGAGTGAAAAGCCTTCCGATGTTAGAGCATCGGAAGGCCCGTGAAACCGAGTGAGGTAGAACTCACCCAGAGCCAGTGGGATTCTACCCTAAATCGGTTTTTCTGACAGACATCCCCGCTAAGTATGCACATTCATAGGCGTCGGGATTTCCACAAAGGAGAATGAATGAAGGGTAACTCATATGGCCGCGATTGGAAATGGCGGCCGCCAATGATCATGTCTGCTGTGACGGTAATGACCGTCATGCTCCCATGTGCGGCGTTTGCACAGCGATCTACTCCGCAATCGCCTCCGGCTCCCGCCGTCAATCCGGGCCGCCCGACGATCACGGATACCGCTTCACTCACTGCTCCGGGTTACCTGGAACTGGAGGTGGGCCTCAATTATGCAAAAGGCGGAGCAGGGCTTGACTACCAGGTGACACAGGCGTTTCTCCTGAAACTGACCGACAGACAAGGGCGCATGGAATTCCGAGTTTCTACGAATGGCTATGTGCTCCAGAGGACGACCGGAGGCAGTGCCGCCGTCAGTACGCCCAGCCCCATCACCGGGTCGCCCGCCATCGCCAGCAACAGCGCCTTATTCGCTCAGGGCTTCGGCGACACCACATTCGGAGTGCAGCACCTGATTGTGGCACAGACGCCGAGGACGTATGACCTATCAGCCCGCCTGGAATATAAACTACCGACCGGTGGGGCCAACGTCGGCACAGGCAAGTCCGATTACAACCTGTTGTTTTTGGCGTCCAAAGACTATTCCGATCGCTTCCACGCCGACTACAATTTTGACGACTCTTTCCTGGGCCACGCGGACGGTCCGGGCCATGTGCAGCAGGCGTTCGCGTCGGCGGCCTTCACATACAAGCTGCCGCATGGCTTCACCATCCAGACTGAATTGTACGGCTATTCCGGCAACCGTCTGAACGGCACGAACCTTGCCAGCGGCTACGGGTTCACCTACACGGCCCGGCCCGACTCGGTCTACGACGGCTACATCAACTTCGGCCTAACGCGGGCCGCACCGAAATATTTTGTCACTGTGGGGCATACCTTCTTCCTTGGCAAGCTCTTCTGAGCCGCTTTCACTTTCCTAGAACGGAGAAATACTGAATGAGTACCCCTGAAATTACTGCGGAGGAATTGGAACAGCTACCGACTGGCGGCTGGCGAAACCCTGTGCGCCAACCTTCCCTGCCGGACGTCCACCGCAGTATCGCGATGCCTGATAAGGGCGGCCTGCTGCGGCGGTTCTTCGCCGTCGCCGGGCCGGGGTACATGGTCAGCGTCGGCTATATGGACCCCGGCAACTGGGGGACGGACCTGGCGGGCGGGGCGCGGTACGGCTATGCGCTGCTTTGGGTCATTCTGGCCTCCAGCCTGATGGCGGTCCTGCTGCAAACGCTCTGCGCGCGGCTCGGCTTGGTGACGGGAAAGGACCTCGCCCAAGCCTGCCGCGAGTATTTCCCCAAACCGGTCTCCGTCGCGCTGTGGCTGCTGTGCGAGATCGCCATCATCGCCTGCGATCTGGCCGAAGTCATCGGTTCAGCGGTCGGGCTGAACCTGCTGTTCGGCATCCCGTTGTTGGCGGGCGTACTGATCACGGGCCTGGACGTGCTGCTGCTGCTGGGCCTGATGCGCTTCGGTTTCCGCAAGGTCGAAGCGATCGTGATCGTGCTGGTGGCGACGATCGCCGCGTGCTTCGCGGCAGAGATCATGATGGCGCGTCCTGACTGGGCAGGCGTGGCGGGCGGACTGGTCCGCCCCACCCTGCCTGACAAACAGGCGCTCTTCATCGCGCTGGGAATCCTGGGCGCGACCGTTATGCCGCACAACCTCTACCTGCACTCGGCGATCGTACAGACGCGGGCGACGGAGAAGACGCCCAAGGGCTTGAAAGAGGCGATTGGCCTGAACACGGCGGACACCATCATCGCGCTGGGGGCGGCGTTCTTTGTCAACGCCGCGATCCTCGTTTTGTCTGCCTCGGTGTTCCACGCGGCGGGCCATACGGACGTTGCCGAGCTACAAGAGGCGCACCGACTGCTTTCCCCGATCCTGGGCGGCGCGGCGGCGACCGCCTTCGCGGTCGCGCTTCTGGCTTCGGGGCAGTCGTCCACAATTACAGGCACGCTGGCAGGCCAGATCGTCATGGAAGGATTTCTACAAATCCGAATTGCCCCCTGGCTGCGCCGGCTGGTGACGCGCTCGTTGGCGATCATCCCGGCGATGCTGCTGATTGGTGCGAGCGGCGGCAAGGACACGGTCGGGCTGCTGGTCCTCTCCCAAGTGGTGCTTTCCATGCAGCTCTCGTTCGCTATTTTCCCGCTGATGCTGTTCACCTCCGACCGTCGGCGCATGGGCGGGTATGTGAACCCCCTATGGCTCAAGGTCATGGGGTACGCGGTCTGCGTCGTCATCGCCGCGCTAAACATTTACTTGCTTTACCAAACCGTCGGTGTGCTCTGGGTCGGAGTGGGCATAGTCCTTGTTGCAGGCTTTTTCGCTTGGGTGAAACTTTTCTATAAAGCGAGCACCGAAAACGCATCGACAGCCGCCGAGAGCGCCTAAGCCGTTTACGCCTGTCTGCCAGATGGGTATTGTAGTCCTAACGCACAGGAGGATTTCCCTTTATGGCACTGCAAACGATTTATGCACTCTTTCAGGATGTCGCCGATGCCGAGCGCGCTATCGGCGCGCTCCAGGACCACGGCGTCCCGGCCGCCAATATCGGCATCGCCAGCCGCCGGGCTGCCGAAGAGGACGAGGCAGGCCGCGTCCGCACCGGCTTCACCCGCTTGACCGATGACGGGGCCGTCCGGCAGGGAGAACCGGAAGTCGCCTACGCGGCCCAGCCGGGGACGCTGCCACCCGCCGCCCTCGCCACGACCACCGCTCCGGTCACGGCCGTGGACACGCCGCTTAATGTCGCCACTGTCGGCAAAGAGGGCATTACGACGACGACGCCCCAGGATGCTGCGGCGGGCGCGGCTGTCGGCAGCGGCGTTGGCCTGGTCGCCGGGCTTTTGGCCGCCGCCGCCGCGCTGACCATCCCCGGCTTCGGCCTGGTCCTGGGCGGCGGCGTGCTGGCCGCCGCGTTCGGCGCGACAGTCGCCACGACCGCCGCCGGGGCCGCCGTCGGCGGCGTCACCGGCTACCTGCGCGACATGGGGATGCCGGAACAAGCCGCAGCGAACGTCAATGACCGTCTGCGCGAAGGCGATTACCTGCTCACGGCTACGGTGGACCCCACACGCTACGACGAGATCAAGCAGCTCCTGGAAAAGTACAACGCTGTGGGCGTGGACATCAATGTCAGCACGGCGGGGGAGCAGATCACGGATGTTCGGGGCAGCAATCCTGTGATTGCCGAGCAGCCTCGGCAAGTCCCCTCCTGGGAAGCCCCCGTTGTCCCCGGCATCCATGCGGTTGGCGAGACCCCGGACGAGGCGCTGGCGCGAGAGGAAGCGCTTCGCGTCGAGCGGGCGCGCACCTATGAGTCGGAGACGCGGGACGCGATCACTTAGGTCAACAGGCGGGCGAACACAAGGTTCATCCCTACGGGTTTGGTGAGATGTAGGGGTGAACCTTGTGTTCGCCCTTTTTCCTGCCTAACCTCCTTCTGCCCAGTCTCCTTCTCCCTAACCTCCTCCTGCCTCATGCTCCTCTGATACTTGCTTGACCTCCCTCCCCTTTTCCGGTTATAATGCCTCATGCCCGCTGTCTTTTCCACGCTCCGCGCCGTGCTGCTCGACCTCGACGGCACCCTGGTCGAGACCCACATTGATTTCCCGGCGATGATGCAGGCGACGGAGCGATTGGCACGCGAGGCGGGCGTGCCGGAAGAAGTCACGGCGGGCCAGGATATTCTCGGTCTGGTGGACGCGGCGACCGAAGACGTGAGCGCGCGCGGCGGCGACGGCCCCGCCCTGCGGCGGGCGGCGTTTGCTCTGCTGGAAGAGATGGAAGTGGACGGCTGTGCCCACCCGAATCTGCTGGTCGGGACGCGCGAACTTCTGACGGGGCTGCTCCGGCGGGAGATCAAAGTCGGGATCGTCACCCGCAACTGCCGCCGCGTGTCCCAGGGGCTGCTGGCGCGGTTCGCGCTGCCCCATCATCTGCTGCTGACGCGCGACGACGTGGCCCGGACGAAGCCGAACCCAGAGCATCTATGGGAGGCGCTGCGCCTGCTTGGCGAGCCTGCGGGCGCGGCAGCGATGGTCGGCGATCACTGGATGGACGTACAGGCGGGCGTCCGCGCCGGCTGCGCGGCGACAGTGGGCGTTCTGGGGAAACACGACGCTGACTGGTTCGCCCCCTGCCCGCCCACGGCGACGGCGCGCGACTTGGCGAAAGCCATGCCGCTCTTCGGCCTGGCCCCGCGTGATAGTTGACCCATGCGCCTGTCCGTCTGCATCGTCAACTGGAACACGCGCGAGTATCTGCGCGAATGCCTGACCGCCCTCCGCCAATATCCGCCCGTCGGGGCGGAGATGGAAGTGATTGTCGTAGACAATGCCAGCGCGGACGGATCGGCGGCGAGGGTCGCGTCCGAGTTCCCATCGGTGTCGCTCATTGGAAACTCCGACAATAAAGGCTATGCCGAGGGCAACAATCAGGCGCTGGAGCGGGCGTCGGGCGACTTCCTGCTGCTGCTGAACCCGGATGTCGTCGTCCACCCCGACAGCCTGACGCGCGCCTTGCAGTTCATGGCGGCTCACCCCGAAGCGGGCGCGCTGGGTTGCCGATTGGTGGGCAAAGACGGCGAAACGCAACAGTCGGTGCGCGGCTTCCCCGACCCTGGCCCGGTCTTATGGGATGCCGTCGGCCTGTCCCGCCTGTTCCCGCGCTCGCGGGTCTTCGGGGCCTACCGGATGACGTTTTTCGACTATGATCGCGTATCAGAAGTAGACCAGCCGATGGGATCGTTCCTCCTGCTCACGCGGGCCGCACTGGACTGGGTGGGCTTGATGGACCCGCAGTTCCCGATCTTCTTTAACGAGGTGGACTGGTGCTGGCGGGCCAAGCGCGAGCACGGCTTTCGCATTTACTACACGCCGGATGCCGTCGTGACTCATTACGGCGGGAGCAGCACCCGGCAAGTAAAAGCCGCGATGGTCCGCGAGTCCCACCGCTCCCTGCTGCGCTTCTATGACAAGCACTACGCCCGCCTCGCGCCGCCGATCAAGCGGCTCATCCACAGCACGGTGCTGTTAAATGAGTGGCGTCTGACGCGCCGGGCGAAAGGCTGATGCACGGCGCTATGGGCAAAAGACATAAATGAAAAAGACCAGGTGAGCGAACGGTACGATTTTGTCTGTGCGCTGATTGCATCAGCGATTAGTCCTCTAATAGTCATTTTCTTAGGCGTAGGGGCGAACCTTGTGATGAGCCAGCCTAAAATTGCCTTTTGGAGCCTCCTCTGGTTTCTCATAAGCATTATGGGTACTGTCCTTATTGTCAGGCTGGTTCTGTTTCTCCTCAAGCCAACAATCCTGTCACGCCTCGGCAGATCAGCAAAGCAGAAGTAATGACTGACATGACCGTCATCATCGTCAACTGGAACGCGCGCGAGGACTTGCGGCGCTGCCTGGAGTCGTTGTACGCCGAGCCGAAGCCGCAAGTGGCCTACGAGGTCTGGGTGGTGGACAACGCCAGCGACGACGGCTCGGCGGGCATGGTGGCGTCGGAGTTTCCCCAGGTTCAACTCGTTGTCAACACGGAGAACGCCGGGTTTTCCAGAGCGAACAACCAGGCCATCGCGCGGACGGACAGCCGGTACGTTTTCCTGCTGAACTCGGATGCCTTCCTTCACCCCGGCGCGCTGGATCAGCTCGCTGCCTATGCCGACGCGCACCCACAGGCGGGGATCGTCGGCCCCAAGGTGCTAAACCCAAACGGCTCGCTGCAATTCTCCTGCCGCCGGTTTCCCTCGCTCGGCGCGGGCTTCTTCCGCAACACCTATCTGGGCCGACTGTTCCCGCACAACAAGTTTGCTCGTGATTATCTGATGAATGATTTCGACCACGCCCATGACCGCGCCGTGGACTGGGTTTCGGGCTGCGCCATGCTGATTCGGCGCGACCTGTTGGAGCAGATCGGGGCGCTGGACGAGGGGTTCTATATGTATTGCGAGGACGTGGACATTTGCCAGCGCGCCTGGGAAGGCGGATGGGAAGTCGTCTACGCGCCCCAGCCTGTCGTCACTCATGCCATCGGCCGCTCCAGCGACAAAAACGCCGACCGGATGATTATCGAGTTCCACCGCTCCTGGTACGAGTACGACCGGAAGCGGCACCCGAAGGCGTCCGCCCTGCGCCGGATGGCCGTTTTTTCCGGCCTGTGGCTGCGGGCCGCCGTCCGCATCGCCAAGCGCCGGGCGGCGGCACGGCGCAACGCGCGCCTGGCGCGGGCAGCCTCGCGTGAGGCGGCAGCCGTCCCGCCTGCGCCCACTGTGGTCGGCGGCCAGGGCGAGGGCAAACCGTGAGATTGGTCGTGACTGTTCTTCTGGGTCTGGCGCTCCTGCTGGCCCCCGTTTACGCGGCCATCCCTGACGATCCCCTCCCGCCGGTGTGGGCCTACTGGCTTTCGGCGGGAACATTCGCGGCGGCGCTGGTCGCTCTCCTCGCCGCTTGGCGGGGGGACCGGACGTTCCTTCAGCCTTTGAGCCGTGCCGAACAAGCCTTTCTTGTTCTGCTCGGGCTGGCCTTCCTCTCGATCTCCGCCCGGCTGATCGTCCAGCATGGGACCGGATATTTCGGCTCCATGCTGCGCGGATGGGCGAACCTGGCGACGGGTTTCGCCGCGTTCGCCCTGGCGCGGCGTGTGGCTTCCCGCCGAACTGCGTTGTACGGCCTCGTCTTCGCCGCCATCGCCGCGTCCGTCATCGTCGCCGACATCGGCGTGCAGGAGTACGTTTCCCATGTGCGCGCGGGAGACCCTCACGCACGGACGTTTGCGACCAGCACCCCGGATTATCTGGCGGCCTACTTCGTGCTCCTTCTGCCCGTCACGCTGGCCGCCTTTCTGCAACCCCCCGCCGTGCGCGGGTTGACGCCTCTGCCGCGCGCTCTGGTCCGCTTCGTTCTCGGCGTTATCCTGCTGTTTCAGCTCGCTTCCCTGCTGACGACCGGCTCACGCTTTGCGCTCCTTTCACTCTCGATCGCCCTCATCGTCTTCGCGGCGGCATTGAGGCGCGCGTTGCGGCACGGGCTGGCACTGGACAAAGCGACACGCCGGACGGGCGTCGCGCTCGGCGTCGGATTTCTGCTCGGCATCCTCGTCTTCGCACGCCCCGTCCTCGGACGCCTGGGCAACCTCAACGACAATTCCGCCGCATTCCGGCTGTGGACCTGGAAGGGCGCGGTCAATATGGCCGCCGCCAACCCCGTTCTTGGGACGGGCATCGGGACGTGGGAGGATTTGTACCCACGCTATGCCCTCACCGGGTTTACCCGCGCTGCCCATGAGTCGTATCTGCAGCTGGCCGACGAGTGCGGTGTCCCGGCCCTGCTCGCGCTGCTGGCGACATGGGGCCTGCTCGGCTCCTCACTCGCACGCGGATTGACAGCCGCCCCACTCACCGCGTCCGCGCCGCAAGGGCGTCAGTCCAAGCATCCCGCGCCCCCCGTTGCGGCCGCGCCCCCGGAGCCGGACACCTTGCCCACGGATCATCGGCTGCTGCTTTGCGGCCTGCTGGCGGCCCTGGCGGGGGGCGTTGTCCAGAACTTGATCGACTCGGACTGGTACGTTTTCTCCCTCGGCTTTACTTTCTGGACACTGGCCGGACTGGCCGCCGGCAGTGTCGCTTCCCCAACCGCTGAGGGAAGACCCGCGCGACCGCTGCTGTTTGCCGCCGGGGGTGTCGCCGCCGCCTGCGCCGCCCTCTCCGCCGCGCAAGGCGTGGCGGCGATATACGCGGCGCGGGCGAAGGAACAGACAGCGACCGACCCGCAGGGCGCGGCGCGGGCCTACACCGCCGCCCGCACCTGGGACCCGCTGAATGCACGCTACGCGAGCGATCAGGGATATAAAGTTTTCGATAGACGCCTCGGCCAACTGACCGAAGCGGAAGCAGCGGCGCGTGCCGCCGTCGCGCTGGCGCCGAACTCGGTGAACTACCGGCGGCTTGGAGACATCTTGCAGCAGTTCGGGCGTCAGCCCGAAGCGCTGGCCGCTTATGAGAGCGGTCTGCGGGCCGAGCCGCACTCGCTCGATCTGCTGCTGCGGCTGGCCCGTCTCAGCCCGCCGCCCCGCGCTCTCGGCTACTACCACCGTATGTCCGACCTGGAACTAACGCCGGTCGGGACAGTTCGCGCCCTGGGTGAGTACGTTGAAACGAATTTTGCCGTCGCCGATGCCGTCTTGGGGGATGAGGCCGTCAAAACTGATCCGGCCCAGGCCGCTGGGTATTATTCCCGAGCCGCTCACGTTCTGGAGCAATATGCCGACGGCGGCGGCAGCCGGAACTCACAGCAACAGCAACTCAACGGGGGTCGTCCCGATCCTCAGAAGGATGTCGCTCTGCGCGGCTTATGTCAGCATGTTCTCACGGCCTGGATCGCCCTGGCGACGCCGGGCGAGCGGGAGACGCTCCGACAGCGGCAGGAGAAATACCAGCAGATCTATGATGCCCTGATTGCTCAGTCGTCTAAATCGGGTACACTGTAGAGCAGATTTCTCAGGAGACAGCTATTCGTTATGAACATCACCGCTATCAAGCGCGGCTCGCAGACCAAAGGCGAGCGCAAGAAACGTATCCGCCAGGGCTTCATCCCCGGCGCTATCTACGGCAAGGGCCTGGAGCCGGTCAACGTCGAAGTGCCCGTCAAAGCCATCGCGGACGTTCTGACCGCCGAGACGGGCATGAACACCATCATTGACCTGACGGTCGAGGGCGACCCCAAGCCGCACACGGTCCTGGTGGACAACCTGGAGCGGAACCCGATCACGCGCAGCTTCGTGTCCGTCGGCTTCCATCAGGTCAAGAAGGGCGATAAAGTTACCGCCCAGATTCCTATCCAGCTCATCGGCGAACCCGCCAGTGTCGGGACAGGCGAAGCGGTCCTGGAGCACACGCTGGAGGCCATCACTGTCCACGCCGATCCGGCGAACCTGCCGGCGCACCTGGATGTGGATGTTTCGCACCTCACCCCCGGCGACGTGCTGCACGTCTCGGACCTGCCGCACAACCCCAAGCTGGAGTTCACGACAGGCGAAGAAACCGCCATCGCCGCCGTGCATTACTCGCGCACGGCCCAGGCCGTAGAGGAAGCCGACGTGGCGGCGGCTGAGGTAGCGGCAGAGGCCGAGCCGACTGGTTCGGATGCCGTGACCGAGCTACGCTCCGATGCCGACGCCAATTCGGATTCGGTGACGGGGACGTAAATAGCCTCGGCACTGAAAGTGCCGGGCTACTCCTAGTGGAAGTCGCTCCGCGACTCAGGATAAGTCTGCGGGGACTGTTCCTCAGTCGCGGAGCGACTTTTATTCCGTCGTAGGCTGGCACTTTCAGTGCCGGTTACATTTATGACCGAGCGCATCTATCTTGACTATGCCGCCACGACGCCGCTGCGGCCCGAAGTGCGGGCCGCGATGGAGCCGTACTTGACGGCGGATGGCTTTGGCAACCCGAGTAGTCTGCACGCCCACGGGCAGCGAACCAAGCGCGCCCTGGACGCCGCCCGCGACACGCTGGCCCAGGCATTGGGCGGACAGTTCTCCGAGATCACCTTTACCAGCGGCGGCACCGAGGCGGACAACGCCGCCCTAGTCGGCGTCCTGTTGGCACGAGGACGCGGCAGCCACTTGATCACGACCCAGATCGAGCACGAGGCCATCGGCGAAACCGCCCGCTTTTTGGAGAAGCTAGGCTTCGGCGTCACGTTTCTTCCCGTAGATACACAAGGCCGCGTCTCGCCCCAGGCCGTTGCGGACGCCCTGACCGACCGAACCGCGCTGGTTTCGGTCATGCACGCCAACAACGAGGTCGGCACGATCCAGCCGCTGCGCGAGATCGCCGACCTCGTCCATGCGCGCGGGGCCTATTTCCACACAGACGCCGTGCAGACGTTCGGCCAGTTGCCCATCCATGTCCATGACCTGGGCGCGGACCTGCTGACCGTATCCGCCCACAAGATTTACGGACCCAAAGGCGCAGGCGCTTTGTACGTGCGTTCCGGCGTTCCCATCGAGCCGTTGCTGCACGGCGGCGGCCAGGAGCGCGAGCGGCGGGCAGGAACGGAGAACGTCCCTGCCATTGTCGGCTTCGGCGAAGCCGTGCGCCGGCTGCTTCCTGAACGCGAGGCCGAGGCCGCCCGGTTGACCAGTCTGCGTGACCTGCTCCTCGCTGCGCTGCATCAACGCCTCCCCGGCATCTTCCTAAACGGCCACCCATCCGAGCGATTGCCAAACAACCTCAACGTCTCCTTCCCCGGCCTGGACGCCGAGACCCTGCTGCTGGCGCTCGACCGCGCCGGCATTTCCGCTTCCTCCGGCTCGGCCTGCACATCCGGCAGCATCGAGCCGAGCCATGTTTTAACGGCGATGGGCTTGCCCAATGACCGAGTGAGAAGCGCGATCCGGTTGACGTTGGGGCGTGGGACGACACCCGATGAAATTCACCGTGCCATAGACATCCTGGCGGGTATCATCACGCGCCAAACTCCATCGAGTTCCCTCGGAATGGGCGGCTAGAAGGCCCCTTTCTGCTGTAATGGGATATGGAGAACACGCACCCCTGCTCCCACTGCGGGCAGCCGATTACGGCGGGCACGATCATCTGCCCTTACTGCTAGTCGTCGGCTGCCACGAGCACAGAAGGGCAGGCATGGGTGCCGCCCGCCGTGGACAGCCGGGGCGTCGGCCCCAAAGCCAAGCGGCGACGCGGCCTGATCGCTTGGGGGCTGCTGGCCGCCAACGCGGCAGCGGCGGGACAGATCGGGCTGGGCTTCTGGCTGAATCACGTCAACGGAGCGGCGGGCATCCTGATCTCCTCGGATTTTCTCCTCGTTCCCCTCGTCATGGGTCTGATTACAGCTTTCTTCTGGAAGCCGCTGACGCTCACCACGACTGAGTATTTCCTGTATTCGCTGCCGCCGCTTCGGCGGCACCCAGTTCAACTTGGATCGGCACGAGGTCGGGTACCTGCATGGTCATGGGCTACTGGACATTCCCTTCTCCCGAACTCTCCGGGATGAGACCGTGGCGGCGGGCCGGGCTTTGCCGCACCACATCTTCCCGCAGTCGGCCTGGGTCAGCTTCTATATCCGCTCCGAGGAAGACGTTCCCGGCGCCGTTGCCCTCCTGCGCCGGAACTATGAACGATGGCCGACGCTTGACAGCAAGAACAACGCGATTCGGAAACAAGGAAATGAACCCGCTCCCGTTGAACAAAAAGCCATTACACCCGTCTGGCCTCCCCCGCCAAAAGGCGCACGGCCTGCGTCAGAAACTAAACCCACCCGGACATTGACAGGAAGCGCCAAAAGGGATGAGGCCTGTGGATGGTGGGGCGTTTGGGTACTTGTCTTGAGTTGGCCCTTGTTCTACGGAATCGCGCAGATAGAACTGAGGAAGCTGGGGATATCCCTGCCTGGGCTACAGCGAGGCTGGCCGGGACACCTTTTGCACACATTTTGGGGTAGCCGTTCTTTGCTGGTCAGTGAAGAGAACCCCACTGATGTTCTGCATCAGGTGGATTGTGATACGGGCCGCGAGACCCTGACGGTGCCGGGGCAGAGGCTCCGACACATGGCCTTGACGGGTGATCGGGCCGAAGCCTTGGTCGTGCCGGGGAAGCACCGGTACTTCTTCCTTCGGGATACCTACTGTATATGGGACACGACTCGGAGGAAGGTTTTGTGCCAGGTCACAGCCCCACTCGGCCCGAATACGATCTGGACGAATGACTTCCAGGTCTGCTTTGAAGACCTCTCGGCGACGGCCATGTGTTCGCCGTCGGCGGGTGGGATGACGGAATAATTCGTGTCTGGCGGCTCCCCTAGCCCGACACGCAAAGACACGCTTTATCAGGAGATTCACCCATGCTGCCGGACCGCATCCATCTCTACCTGCTCCTTGACCTCGAATCCGCCCCGGAGGCGCTGGTGCGGCTGCTAGCCGGCGTCACCGACCCCGCCGTGTGGGACCGGCGGCCCGACCCGGACCGCTTCACGCTGCGCGAGATGGCAGCGCACCTGGCGGACTGGGAAGGCGTGTTCCTGGGACGACTGACGCAAACACGCGATGAGGAAAACGCGATCCTGCACGGGCTGGACGAGGGGCAGGTTGCCGTGGACAACGATTACGCCCACGTCGACCCGCAGGAGTGCCTGACGCGGTACGGCGCGGGGCGCAGGAAGATCGTCGCGTTCCTGCGCGGGCTGTCGCCGGAGCAGTGGGGGCGTGTAGGGACGCACACAGAAATTGGCCCGATCTCGACCGAAGCCCAGATTGTGCTGATCGCCGCACATGACGGCTACCACCGGCAGCAGGCGCTGGCGTATGTTCCTACAGGCGAATGAACAGCCGTCGTGAGGAGGAAAAGGTGACGGAATGAACGACTTTAATGGCCTGGGCCTCGGCCCGCACAACCTTTCATGGCTGTCCGACGCCCAGACGCGCTCGATCAGCGCGGAAAACCCGACGGGGGAGCGCGGCAAAGGCGGCATGGCGACCGAGGGCACGGGCGCCGGGGCGGCCCGTGACTTGGGGCAGGGGTGGAAGGTCTCTCCATCGCTCGCTATCCCGGCGGGGCAGACAGTGACGCTGGCTGACATCGCGGGGCCGGGGGCGCTGCAATCGTTCTGGTTCGGCGGCTACGTCGGGCGCGATTTTGTTCTGCGGATTTACTGGGAGGGCCAGGAGCAACCCTCGGTCGAATGCCCCCTGGCCGACTTCTTTGCCCTGCCCTGGGTGGCGCGCGGGGAGGAAGGGACGCGCGGGCCGTTAGTCCAGGTCAATTCCCTAATGGTGTCCGTCAACCCCAACCGGGGGCTGAACTGCTTCTGGGAGATGCCGTTCCGCCGGCACTGCCGCGTCACATTAGAAAACCTGCACCCGACGGACGCCAAGACGATCTACTATCAAATCAATTACGCGCTCACTGCTGTGCCTGACCAGTGCGCCTATTTCCACGCCCAGTTCCGGCGGGTCAACCCCCTGCCCCACCAAGAGGTCTACACGATCCTGGACGGCGTGCAGGGCCGGGGCCAATACGTCGGCACGGCGATGGGCTGGGGAATCAACAACAGCGGGTGGTGGGGTGAGGGCGAGATCAAGTTCCATCTGGACGGCGACGGGGAGTTCCCGACGATCTGTGGGACGGGGACGGAAGACTACTTCGGCGGGGCCTATGACTGGGAGGTGGACGGGTTGTACGTCCCCTACTCTACCCCCTACCTGGGGATGCACCAGGTGTTGCGGCCTGATGGGACGTACCGCTCCCAGCACCGCCACGCCCTGTACCGCTGGCACGTCGTTGACCCGATCCGCTTCGCGCAAGACCTGCGCGTCACGATTCAAGCCCTGGGCTGGCGCGGCGAGGGGCGCTACTGCCCGGCCAGCACGACATCTGCTCGGTCGCCTTCTGGTATCAGACCCTCCCCGCCGCCCCTTTTCCCCTCGCTGCCCGACCGGGACGGGCTGGAAGTAACCTAGCGGCAGATTGTCTTCGGCCTGTCATGTACAGCGTAGTCAGCTTACAAGGTGATAGAATTTATTTTCACGAAAAGATTGACAAAACTTGGAAGGTTCGCTATACTTGTCAAACAAGCCCCACAGGGTCAGGCTTCTTCACTGGCCCACTCTTCAACCGAGCGCTCTCGCACCAACCGAGCGCTCTCGCACCAACCGAGCGCTCTCGCACCAACCGAGCGCTCTCGCACCAACCGAGCGCTACGGCACGTTGTATGCGCTCCTGACAAGTTCCCGCTTCTTGCTGACTCGAAAGGAAACGCTCGTGAAACTCTTTTCCCCCTTTGGCTGCGACCATCGCGCTGTTCCACGCCTCACCATTCCCTTCTGTGCAGTGCTGACAGCCCTGTTGTTCCTCACCTGCGCCTCTGCCAAGGCACAATGGACGGTGGGCAACACCTACTACGGTGTCACCACTGTCACAGATGTCGCTCCCTACACGACTTCCACAAAAACTGCCAGTGCTGGAACTGCTACAATGTCACTTAATTCGGTGCCCAGGCAGGTCTCCGGCTACGACACCACCGGCTACGAGACAAGCGGGAGCCAATACGGTTATGTTTACCAAGACTTCGTCTGGGGCGGTGGTCAGGGTTCGACAGACCTGTATTATGACTCAGCGGAAACCGTTAGCGGAAATTGCAGCGCTGGTCAATCCGCCTCCAGTTCCCTGAGCTACGCTTCAGGAGCAACGAGTTCCCCATTTACACTGAGCTACTCAGCATCTTCCCCAAGGGGGTACGGTGGTGCCGCCCTCGGGTTCTCGGGTACGCCAACGATGTATACCGCCAAGGACTGGATGCAGACCGCCACTCACGCCGCCGGCTTTCCATCATCGGCGACTGCAAAGGCTACCGTCGTTTTCGGCATCCACGTTTTTGACCCAGGGCCATAGGGTTCTAAGAAGCATCCCCAATGGATCTGGTTTGGAGTGCGGGTTGTCCCTTCCAGGGAAGCGGCCCGCATCCACACGAGAGATGCCAAGTTAAGCATCAGAGGCTGCTGCAATCATGGTTTCAAACACAATCCATTCAAGCCTCAGCTTGTCCCTCCTGATGCTTGCCCCCCTACCTCACCTAATATGGGCACAACCGGCGACTGCCTCACCCGTAAATGCTGCTTCAGCGTCAGTCCCTTCCGCGGAACATTTTCCCGCTGGCATCAAGGTTCAGATTACTGACAAACAGGCCCACTCCTTCCATGAGGCGTTAAGCGCTCTGGCGCAGCAGGCTCATGTTACCTTTGTCGTTGAAGCCGAACCGCTCCACCTCACACTTGGCCCGAACACTCGGATTGACCTGACGCCGGACGGCGAACCGCTCTCCTCCCTTGTGCCCAAAGTAGCCGCCGCCTATGACTATGAGGCGACGCGCTCCGGGAGTGTCTTCCTCCTGACCAAACGTTTCAGCGACCCGGCGGACATCCCTGATGTCACGCTCGCCGAATGTTCCCAGGCGATGGATGATGTCGCACTTATTTTGGCTCCCTTCGACCCGCACTTCAAGCGGGGTCAGATCGAGAAAAGCCCCGCCATACAGGATTTACTTTCCTCGCTGACGCCGGAGCAGATGGCGGCATTACAGGACAAGCAGCATGGCCTGGCGGTGGCTTCGCTCCCGCCGAACCAACAGCAGGAGGTGGAACAACTCGTCCTGTTTTTGTATGTCCAACTTCCTCTGGGCAACACCACCTCCGCGATGCAGCAGGTCAAAAGCGTCAGTCAAGGAACGCCTGTTTTCTGCCGCCGCAACTTTTCGGATGTGGCACCAGGGGCTTCCAAAGTAGGTTTAGGAGACATCCACTTATTCGGCATCAAGTTTTTAGATATATCGGCAGGCAAAGTGAGCTTCATCCCGTTGAGCAAGCCAAACAATATCTCTTCGAGTCAAGGCGCCATCGCAGTGACATGGAGTGGCTTCACCAACGGGAAGGCGATTTTGTCAGACAATGACCCCACAGACCCGCCTCCGCCGGCACTTCCTGTCCCCCATTCTGGGGCGACTGTTACAGCCGTCAACAGCGAAACGCTCCGTGAGGTTGTCGCCCGGCTTAACGTCGGCACCGCCAGCAAACCAAAATTGGCTGTGGATGCCGCTCTTGCCCCCAAGCGCGTGGCGGTCTTCGGCGAGCAATTCACGCCCCCACTGAGAATCTTTGATGCACTGGCAGAGTTGTATGGGCTGCGCGTCCGCCATTCGGACGACGAGAAGAGCCTCCGGTTGGCCCGGCGCTTGTTCCAGGTTCCACTTACGCCGGAGGGCATCTCGCTGGCGATTCAGGCTCTCATGCCCGCTCCCTTAATCCGCGCCCGGCAGAACTACCTGGGCCGACAGCCCGCGCCGCTCCACATCGCGGCGGTGCGTGCGCTACGGACCGTTATTGAGCCGAAACTGAAGGCATCCAAGACTGGACGGGTATCTTTGTCTGAACTGTCCAGCCGGGAGAACATGGCCCTGGCAACGGCATTGATGGCGGATACGGCGAGAACCTTGGAAGATGCATTTTCGCAGCCATTCCCGCCTGGTGTGCTGAATCCTAACATTCTGCGCCTGGCTGGGACTATTCAGGAGCAAAACGGGCGAAGGACAATAGATCTGCATTTGGCCCTACCCAGCCTGGAGAGCAAAGACACGCTTGTTATGGGTCCCGGCGTTGGAAACATGGTCATCGGGCCGTAGCGCCTGTGCCCGCGCGGGCAGGAGAATGGCCCGTCATTCGCGAACTAGACCGGCACATGGATACCGCAGACACCCCGCCGGTCTGGCCGCCGGCCCCCACCCTTTCCCCAAAGACACCGCCAGCGGAGACGCGAATGCCGCTCTCGCTGGCCGGAGTCTTCTGGTACAGCCTGGCAAATTTAGGCTACGGGATGTTCTACGCCTTCAACAACTTCGTGATCCCGCTGTGGCTCCAATCGTACACGCAGAACGCAGTCGTGCTGGGGATTATGGGCGGGTCGCACTCGTTTGAGGGCGTCTTCATCCAGCCGGTCGTCGGCTCGATCAGCGACCGCCTGCGCGGGCCGGGGGGACGTCGGCGGCCCTTCATGCGGGTCTTCATCCTGATCTCCGCCCTCTTCCTGCTCCTGGCACCGGCCGCCGCGCATCTGCCGCCCGGCACCCGCCTCGCCGCCGTCGTCGGGTGCATCTTCCTGTTCACGCTGACCTTTAACGTCGCCATGGACCCGTATCAGGCGCTGCTGGCGGACATCACGACCACGGAGCAGCGCGGGAAAGTGACGGGCTTCTGGTTTTTCGTCGGGGCGCTGGGGCAGATCACGATCCTGGCCCTGATCGCCGTCCTGCACCTGCCGCTGGCCTTGGGCTTCCCCATCGTCGGGGTGCTGATGCTGGGGACGACGCTGCTGACCTGTGCGCGGACCTCGGAGCCGACAGTGGAGTTGCCGCCGGAGACGCCGCGCGGGCACACGGACGACATCAGACTCGCGCTGGCCGGGCTGCGAACGCTGCGCCAGGCGCGGGTCTACATGGTCATGTTCCTGCTGTTCGGGGCCGGGATCGGGTCTGTGACGCCCTACTTGACCACGTTCATCAAGCGCATCACCCACTGCTCCGACGGGACCTCGCTGCTCATGTCGGTGCTGCTGCTGGTCTGTACGGGGCTGGGCAGCCTCCTCTTCGGTCCGCTGGTCAACTGCTTCGGCCCGAAGCGATTGCTGCTGTTCAGCCTCACGCTGATCACGGTCGCCGCCGCGAACGCGCTCTGGGTGACGACTCTGCCGCAGGTCGCGGTCGTCCTGGGCCTGGCGGGTCTGGGCATCGGCGCGCAGAACGCCTCGGCGTATCCCCTGCTGACCCGGCTCGTGCCGCCCAAGGAGATCGGCTTTTATGTCGGCTTGCAGACGGCGGCCGCCTCGCTCGCCGGGCCGGGCGCGGTCGCGCTGACGGGCACACTCATTAACCATAGCGGCTACCGCGTGATCTTTGCCGTCTGCGCCGTCTGCCTCGCGCTGGCCTTCGCGACCCTGTCATTGCTGCGCGAGCGGGAGGCGGCGGGCGAGGTGGCGGCCCGCCTGCGGGAGATCGCCACGTGATCTACTTCCTCAGCTACCCCCTGCTGTTCGCCTCGCTGCGCCTGATCCTGCGCGTCCTGGGCCGCCTGCGGTCAAGCGGCGAGCGCAACGTCCCGCGCCGGGGCGGCGTTTTGTACTGCCCGAACCACATCAGCGACGCCGACCCGACGGCCATCTTCGTCTCCGCGCCGCGCCGCTGCTGGATGGTGGGCAAGCGGGAGCTGTTCCAGATCCCGATCCTGGGGCCGTACTTCGCCCAATTGCAGGGGATTCAGATTCGGCGCGACACGCCGGACCGGGCGGCCCTGCGGCGGATCGAGGAGGTCCTGAAGGACGGCGAGGCGGTCCTGCTGTTTCCGGAAGGCCGCGCTTCGGAAGATGGGCGCTTGCAGCGCCTCCAGTCAGGCGTAGCCCTGGTCGCCCTGCGGACGGGGGCGCCGATCATCCCCATCGGGCTGGAGAACGTCAACGGCGTCCTACCCTATGGCAAGCTCGTTCCTCGCTGGTCCCCTCGCCCGGTCGCCGTCACTTACGCCCCGCCGATCCGCCCCCAGGACTTCGCCGGGATGCCGCGCGGCAAGGCCATCGAGGCCATCACGCAAAAGCTCGGCGACGAACTGGCGCGTCTGACCCATCAGCCTCCCCCACCCGCCTGATGCCTGTTCCTCGCCCGCTTAACCAAAACTTAACCTAACCTTAATCTTGTCTTAATCGAAACTCTCCTCGTCTGGCTGTAAACTATAGGCAGTCTCGAACGCGCCAAGCAGCCATGTCAAGGAGAAAAAAACACCATGCCCAAAACCCCCGCGCGCTCCCGTGCCGAACGGCGAGCGGGCTTCACGCTCATTGAACTGCTCGTCGTCATCGCCATTATCGCGATTCTCGCCGCTATCCTCTTCCCCGCCTTTTAGAAGGTGCGCGAGAACGCACGGCGCATCACCTGCGCGTCCAACCTGAAGCAGATCGGCACGGCGACGCTGCAATACAACCAGGACTATGACGAGAGCTACTATGCCCATAGGTACAACTGCCCCGGCAACGGCCCCTGTAACCCGCTGATGGGTGAGAACGGCGGCCCTGCCCCGGTCGGCGCGATCAAAGGCCAAGCCACGCAGAAGACCTTTTGGATCTCGACCCTCCAGCCCTATCTCAAGAGCTACGACGTCTTTAAATGCCCATCCAATCCCAACCCGTGGGTGCAGTATGACGCCCAGAACCCGAACACCAACTGCGCGGGCAGCCTGGGCGGCGCGAACGGCTGCGGCGGTGTCGGCTACGGCGGCCAGAACAGCTATGGCCATAACGATGCGTGGATGAGTCCGGCCGGCGGCTACCTCGGATCGAGTAGTGCCCCTTACGCGGTCACGCTGGCGCAGATCCCGCGTCCCTCAAACACGATCCTCGTCACTGACGCCACTTACTACGGCGTCTGCCCGGATGTGCAGAACCACAGCGGTCTTTTGAAGAACAACATCGGCTCGCCCAGTGATGGGGCATGCCCGGCAGGCGGGACGTGCGCCAGTGATGCCGGCTTCCTGCTCGGCCAGGGCGGTCAGTACGTCAACTACTGGAAGAACATCGGCAACGCCAACTGGAGCTGGGGCGGAGCCACACTGTCTGATGCAGATGCGATGACCAAAATCCCGACGCGACATACCAGTCTGATTAACTGCCAATTCGTGGACGGCCACGTCAAGGCGATCCACTATGACCAGGTCGTCGGCGACATCTGCCTTTGGACAAACGACCTAAACGGCCCGCACCCGAACTGCAACTGACTTCCTGCAACTCCTCTCCTGCAACTCCCTTCCGCCAGGCCGAACGGCCCGCGACCAGTTTTCCCCGGTCGCGGGCCGTCATTCCGTCTTATACAAAATTGTTGCCGACAGCACAGTGGACGCAAAACGAGTTGGCAAAGTGCGCTTTCACTTTATAAACGCCACTAAAAAGTATGACATATTACCTTAAGCAAAATATTTGCCGAAATACTTAACCAAGCGTGATGTTTATGATACACTTGGCATGATTTATGCAGTAAGCGATTGGTAAGCCCCCGGCAAAAATTACTGGGTTCCTCTAGGCATATGCCGACAGAAGCTCGGGAAGAAGGTGGCGGGAACATTCACAGCCTCTCGACTGGGCAGAAAGGAGCGTAGACGCGAAACCGAGTGCCTTGTGCTTTCTATGGTGGAAGCAACGGCCCCCATGCAGACTCACAGAAACCTAACAAAAACGCATCGCCGATGATGCGCTTTGAAAGACGGTTTCGTTTTCCTCTCCATCGTCGCGAATGACCCGCGACATCTATTTCTCAAGGAGCATCTCCGTGAATTCATCGAAAAGAACTACTACTCAGGGCCACCTTCTGCGGTGGCTCCTTCTTGCTCTTCTCGTGGGCGCCTTCGGGGCCGCGAGACCGGCCCAAGCCCAGGTCACCGCCACTACGCCCCAATTGACAGGCAACTGCGTCCAGGTCACCATCACAAACAAGACCTGCAACGATACCCTGGTCGGCCTGGCCACCTACTGTATCCCCAAAGACGATATAGGCAATCCTAGCCGCAGCGACTTCCTCAACCGTCAGGTCCTGTACTGCTACGTTCAGCAGACGGTCAAGGCAGGCAAGCATATCACCCTGACGGTGAGAGTCCCCTGCGACCAGCAGTGCCCGAAATTCCAGGCAGACGCTTTCACCGGCTGTGTGCTCACCCACTACCCTGACTACCCGCCCGGACGGTTTCTCGCCGGTTTGATCGCAAACTCGCCTCACTGCGGCGACGATGATGGCGACAAGGAGCATCACGGTGACAAGGAGCATCACGGTGACAAGGAGCATCACGGCGATGATGGTCATCACGGCGATGACAGCGACAAGGAGCATCACGACAACTGATCTCTGCCCCACGCTACCAGAAACAGCCCGCGACCATTTCCCCGGTCGCGGGCTGTTTCTCTTCTCGGTTTCTCCCCGGCGCCTTCTCGGCTCGCCTAAAGCACGCGGAACGCCTGCGTCAGCGCCCGGTCCGCCTCATACACCTTGACCTCGCGCGCCCGGCGGTCGCCGTCCCATCCAAGCAGGGATGCCATCGTTTCCAGAACGACGGGCACTGCGGACCGCCCCTCGCCCGCCAGTGGCGCGCGGCGTTTGAAGAAGTCGCGCAGGGAGCAACACTCCTCCTCGGCCACCGCCCATTCCACGGCGGCGCGCAGGGCAGCGTCATCAAGGGACGCCCCGTCGAACGCAGGGCCGGCAGGCATGGGCAGTGGGGTGGAGTCCGTGCGGCAGGGGGGCGTGGAAAGTGCGCGGCCCAGCTTGCGGCAGACCAGGTCCACCACCTCCTCGGCGATAGCACGCGCGCTCGTCACGCGGCCCCCGACCACCGTCACCAGTCCGTCCCGCACCCCCCCATCCGCCCCGTGATCCTGGATGGCATAGGTCGGCGCGGCGACGCCGAAGGAGGCGGCGTGAGGCGGCAGGGATGCGCGCACGGCGGCTTGCGCCAGAGCCGGATCGTCCCAGGCAACATCCGGCAGGAAGTCGCGGACGAGGCGGACGAGGGCCGCGACTTCGTCCCCAGTAGCGTGGGCGGTGTCCAAGTCACCCACAAAGTCGCTCTCGATGCTGCCGACCCAGGAGCCATTCGGCCAGGGCGTGACCACGAGCAGCCTTCCTTCTTCCTCGCGCGGGAACACGAGGGCATCGCCGCGCCCCGGCAGCGACGGCCCGATAAGGGACACGCTCTTGACCAAGCGTGGCTGGCTTCCCAAAGACACCTCCAGCTCGGATTGCCAGGCGCCGGCGGCGGCGACTACAAGCCCGGCATCGGTCCGGCCTTCCTCGCCGGTCAGCCGGTCCCGCCAGCGGACCCCGACCACGCGCTCCCGGCCACGCGGCTCCCGCTCTCGGCAGAGCGCCTCGACCCGCGTGTGCGTCCGCAGATGCGCCCCGTGCCGGCGCGCGTCAAGGGCGAGTTCGAGCGCCAGCCGCTCGATCCGGGGTACGGCAGCCTCCGAAACGAGCGCAGCACCCGTCAGGCCCTCGGATCGCAGGCCGGGGGCGCGCGCCCGCGCCTCGGAGGGGGATAGGAGATGATGCACGGGGAGGGACTGGTCGAATCCCAGCGCGTCCGTCAGGGCCAGGCTCGCCCGCAGCCGGGTCTGGGCGAGCACCCCCTGACCATAAAAAGGGATCAGGCAGGGCTGCGGCTGGACCAGATGCGGCGCAGTCCGGCGCAGGATCTCGCGCTCGCGGATGTCCTCGCGGACGCGCGTGAAGTCCATCGTTTCCAGCGCGTTCAGCCCGCCCGTGACCAGCCGACTCCCGCGCCCGCTCGCCCCCGCGCCGAAGTCCTCCTGCTCGAACAGACACACGGACAGGCCGCGTCCCGCCGCGTCCCGCGCAACGCTGACCCCGAGCATTCCCCCGCCGATCACGACAATGTCGTACATGGGTCAGAGTATACCCGGTACACCCACCCGCCTTGCCGCCCGCCGCGCCGCAAAAGAAAAGCCCGGCCCCATAAGGGAGGCCGGGCTGTCTCGCGTTCGGCACATCACTCAGGCTTGTTGAAGTCCTTCAGCGCCTTCTCGGCGGCTTTCTTGACATCGCCCTTACCCAGCAGGACCGCCTTCTGCAAGGCCGCTTTCGCTTGCTGGGCAGTGCCGAACTTAGCCTGCTCGGCCGAGCTTAACTTATGCCAGCCGACGCCGTAGTAGTAATTCGTCAGCGGTGAATCCGGCGCGAGTTGCAACGCCTTCCCGTACTCGGCAAAGGCCTCGGTATTCTGAGGCTCGCTCGCCCAGTCGGGATGCGCGCTGTAAATCTGGCCGCGCGCGATGTGGATCATCACAGCCAAGTTGGTCGCGTCAAGAACATCGGGCGAGAAGTGACTATTGGTCCACGCGGGATTTGATTCCTGGTAGAGGACTGTCGCTTGGTTGTAAGCGGCAACCGCCTGCTCCCACTGCCCGGATTTTAGTAGCAACAGGGCATAGGGAAGTAGGGTACGCGGCTGCCCTCCCAGATGGCCCTTACTATCCATTGTCAGCTTATGATATGCCTGGAGCGCCTCCTGTTCCTTGTCCTGCGCGTCCAGCGAAGCTGCCACCACTTCTAGCCCCTCGCCGTTGAGCCAGTCCATAGACACCGCCTGGCGGGCCTCCGCCTCCGCCTGGGCGTAGCGGCCCGCATGTAGGTCTGCAGCGGCGGTGCGAGACAGCAGGCTACTTTGAGCGAATCTCTCCTGCACTTCTGGTGGGATCGGGATTCGCACATGCTGCATGACTTGGGCTTGGGTGCCTTGCCCGAAGCAGGCACAGACCGCGCTTAACAACAGCGCGAGGGAGAGGCGATACAGTGACGCTTTAACGTTTGTTTTCATGGATGTGTCCTTTCTAATGCCGCATCAGTTTGTGCGGCACACACGCCTTGACCCTCAATAGGCCCTGGATACGTCTACATTCGTCCAAGAAGGGTGCGTATTCCAGGCATTGAATGGCGTTACGGCAGACGGAGTGACTGTGCCCGCAGAATCCGATAGGTTCTGCGTCACATAGTCGCCCCAGTTGTTGGTGTAGGGAATGTTGGCGTTCCCGTTCGTGCCCCAAGAGAACGCCGCCAAAGGCACCCACTTGACGCCTTTGCCGTTACTAGGCGGCTGATACATCAGATAGTCGGCGAACGACGACTGAAACATTGCGGAGGCCGCTGTGAGGTTGCCTGACTGTCCCAACCCGGTCAGATGTAGTCCAGGAGTGTCGTTGTCCTGAAGTTGTGCAGGCTCCGACCAAACTACTCCGTAAGGATACGTCACGTCCAAGCCGGTTTGGCCGTTGAGAGGATCACTATGGTTCTGGACAGGATTTGTGAGAGTGGTGTAACTGTCGCTCGGCGTGACGATCTGCACGAGTTCAAACATTCCAGTCCCGAACGCGGGTGAAGTCGGGGTATAGGCTTGAGCTTGCCAGTTCATGCCCCCACCGAAGCCATTGTGTGCCTCGCTAGCCGTCGGCCCTGCCCAAAGTGAGTAGTTGCTGTACTTAGGGGCCGATGTGTTGACCTCCATATAACCCCCAAGCTCGACTGCTTGCCAATCCGGCACCTGCACGGTCACCTTCTGCGTCACGGTGACGGTAAAGGGAGCGCCCTGCCCAACGGGCGGCGTCACGGTCGCTGTGCAAGTTACCGTCTCAGGAGTGGGATTAGGACCGGGGTCATTCCAGTACCAGTGGGCGGTGGGGTTGGTGAGAGGGCCAGGGCCGCCGATGAAGTAGGAAGCGTTAGGATACAAGGGTGAAGACGGACCCCAATCTTGGAACTTGGTGCCGGAGACGGTCCACGAGTAAGTTGGTGGATGGGCCGTGTTGTTTAACAGGGTAGAAGGTATTCCTACCAAGCTCGCCGTGCAGCCCTGCCCGACCAGGATGTTCAGGTTCCCGCTGCCATCGGGGGTCGTGCCAACCAGGTTGATGGTGACAGAGGAGACGCTGGCAACGTAGCCCACATACGCGCTGCCGCCGAGGACCTGGTAAGGCTGGGGCGCGTAGCCGCTCATCGAAGCGGTCAGCGTGCAGTTGACGCTAATGGTGCCGCCGCCGTTGGTCGTGTAGCGCGTCCCTGTCTCGTTGGGTGGCTGGCTGGCTGGCGTGGTGGGGTTAGCAATACCACAACTGCCGCTGCTGCCGGGGCCGCTCCAGGCAGCGTTGGCGGTCTCGACCACGATGACCGAACTGGATGCCGGGGCCGGGGCGTTGTTGGGGCCAGGGTTCCAAGTGAAGTTGGCGGTGATCTGTCCGGCGCAGGTGACGGACCCGGAGCCTCCACCGCCTTGAATATAGGTAAAGGCCCCACCGCCCCAGGCACCGGGGGCGTTGGTGGAGGCGTTGGCACCGTAAGGCGTCGTGGACGTTTGTGTCGGGCTGGGCGGGCTGGTGGTGGTGACGGTAGTGGTCCCGCCGCTATAGGCGGGGCTGCCATAGGAGCCGCCGTTGCCCCCACCGGGGTAGCCGCCCCCGCCTGGATAGCCGCCGCCACTGCCGCCGCCGGGGTACTGCGCGTGGGCGGGCGAGGCGCAGAGAAGGCAGAGGGTAAGGAGACTCAGGAGACTAGCGAGGCCGGGAACGGCCCAGGAGCGGGAACGGCCCAGGAGCGGGAACGGCCCAGGAGCGGGAACGGCCCAGGAGCGGGAATGAGAGCATGACGATCCTCCAATAAAGAACGGCGACGGCAGAGCGGACGTGCGGCGAAGCGAAGCAAGAACGGCAGGACGCGGTGCGGCGTCACGAGAAGATTATATCACGGATGGTTTGCGGTGTCAAGCACGATTTTCAGAGGCGTCACGCGATGCCGCCGTACTGGGCGAGGACGGCCAGCGGGAAGGAATTAGGCGGCGGGGCGAGCGGGGTCGGCCCCGGTGTGGGGCCGACCGAGACGCGGGCGACTTCGGCGGCGGGGCTGACGGACGTGTTGTAGACCAGAAGCCGGCCGGGCTGCGTGACCGGCCCAAGTGGATCCGGCCCGCCGTAATACTCGTTGACGGCCACATACAGGTAGCCGCGCGCATCGGTTGCCAGGCCCGCCGCAAAGTCGCCGGGCTTGAGGGCGACCGTGCCGGTCGGGGTCAGGACGCCGTTGGCAAGGCTGTAGACACCGACGGCGGCGCTGCTGCCCTGCGACGCATACAGCGTGTAGCTGCCGTCGGGGCTGGCCGTGGGGGCGAAGACCAGCCCGTAGTAGAGGTTGACCTGCTTCGGGTCGGAAGCACTTAGGGCCGTCTGGTTCGTTTGCAGCTTCTGGTTCACATCCGTCAGGAACGGCGTCTGCGAGAGGACGGCGCCGGTCCGGGTGTCCACGACCGACAGCGCCTGGCGAAAGCCCATGTCAGTGACGACGGCGTACTTGCCGTCCGGGCTGAGGATCATGTGCATCGGCAGGCTGCCGACGTTCGCTTGGACGCCGAGCGGCGGCTGGGTGATTCTTTTTCCGGTGACCAGGACGTTTGGGTTCTGCGCCAGGGCAGGGACGCCTAGCAAGGCGGTCATGGCGGCGCCTAAGAAAAGCAGGTTTTGCTTACTGGTTTTTGGTGTGTGGACCATCATTGTCTCCAGACGGGTAAAAAAAGCCCCGGCCTTTCCGGCCGGGGCTATAGGGGATCAGTCGTCCGCATCGCGCGGCGCGGCGGCGACCAGCTTCAGGGCCGCTTGGTAGAGACGGGCCTGAGTCGCTCGGTACTGGGCGGCGTGCAGGTGCTTCTTGCGGACGGCGGCCTTGTGCAAATCGTCGGCGACCATGGACAGGCGGGCAAGGATGCCCAGGCGGCGGCTGTCGCGGTCCGGGGCGCTCGTGTCCAGCTTGGCGACCAGCTTCCAGACGTGCATGCCTTCGGGCGTAGCCTGGTACTTGGCCTGGCGGGTGAACTTAGGGTCCAGGCTGGCCGCCGTGATGCCGTTGTAGCTCGCCTGGAACATGTCGCGCAGGTCGGTCGCGAACAGGTCGCCGTAGTTGTTCGGCGGCAGGCCGAGCAGCAGTTCCTCGGTCTTGACGATGGAGGCGGTGACGTAGTGCTTTGGCGCGACGTAGCCGGGCTTGGCGAAGGGGCTGACCACGATCATCGGCGTCCGGTGCGGGTGAATGTGGTCCAGCGTGGACTGAGCATCGTCGTAGGTGATGAAGATTGCGCTGCCGTTCTCGGCGCTGGTCGAGGTCGCCGGGTTGTAGTAGACATTGCTCTTCAGGATGTGGTCCACGACCATGCCCAGGCCCACGTCACCATCCGCCACTTCTTGGGCGGGGCTGGTGAGGATGCTGGCGTTGCCGGCCTGGACGCCCCCGGTATGGTCGTTGGGTTGGTACAGGTAGATGAACTGCGGCAGAGTCCCGGCGGCCACCATGCGGTCGAAGTCCTTGATGAACTCCAGGGCACGGCGCTGGTCGGAGATGTTGAAGTTGTAGCCGGGGTAGTTGCGGTCCAGGCGCGGTTCGCCGTTTCGCGGGTCGTTGGTGCCCAGGATCTGGAGGATCGGCAGGTTCAGGAAGTAAGACTGGCCCAGCCCCGTCGTCTGCGAGTTCACATCACCCGTGCTGATCACTTTGCCCGTCAGGGGGTCGCGCTTGACGCTGTAGCCGTCCCCGTTGAGCAAGGGGAAGCCGGCCAGGCCGCTGTCCGGGTCGTTGATCTTGGCGCTCTGGGTGCCGGGGCTGCTGGTGTCGGCCGCCGTGCTGGTGCCGGTGTCGGTGCCGTCAATGCGGATCAGGGCGCCGAAGTCCTTAAAGGACACGCCGTTGCGGGCGGCGTTGTTGAAGAGGTAGCCGCCTTCCGGGTAGTCCTCCGGCTCGAAGTTCTTGTTGACGAGCAGGCCGCGCCCTGACTTGACCAGCAGCGTCTTCTCGGTGTAGTCCGTGGCCGTCCCCGACGCGGCGAACTGATGTCCGGCGTCGCTCTCTTCGGAGTCGGAGTAATAGTTGACGCCCGTTGCGAAGTTCGTCGCCAGGAGCTGCGTGTTGAGCGAGACGCCGTTGAACTGGAAGCTGGTATTGGGTAAACCGGGCTGTACGTTGTAGGGCGAGCCGTCCTTGAAGTTGAAGGCAGCAGAGGCGAAGACGCCGAAGTGGCCGCTCTCGGTGCCCAGCATCGAGTCGAACGTTTTGTTCTCATGCAGAATGAAGAAGACGTGCTTGATCTTGGTGGAGGCAGGGCCGCCGAGGGGCACGATGCTGGTGTCCAGCGCCCCGTTCTGCACGGCGAAGTTGTTGCCCAGGGCGGTCGTATTGTCCAGGGTCATGTTCGCCAGGCTGATCTTCTGCGCGCTGCCGTACAGGTAGTTGCTGTCTACACCGGGGAAGTCCGCCACCTGGCCCGTGGCCGGATGGGGGTTCGTGTTGTTGGCCGGGGTGACGTTCGGGTTGATGTCCTCCCCGACGCCCTTGGCATTGGTGACGTACAGCGTCTGGCCGTCCGCGCTCAGGGACAGGCTGGTCGGATACCAGCCGGTCGGGATGCGCCCGAGCAGGCGGGGCCGGGTCGGCGTACTGACGTCCAGCACGGCAACCGAGTTGATGCCGGCTTCGGCGACGTACAAACGGGTGTTGCCAGGGGACACGGCCAGGGCGTTCGGGTAGGAGCCGTGGACTTTGTGGCCGTCTGTCAGCGTGATCTGGAGCGGGGACAGGTCGAAGTCGGCCAGGCGGCGGTTGTTGTTGACCAGCATCAGGCCCAGGCTGTCCGAATTGGCCTTGGCGACATACAGCACTTCCAGCGCACCGCGCCGGACGATGGCGGTGGCGGAGGGGTGCGTCTCGCCGACATTGTACAGCGCGTCCAGCCCGCCCGGCTGGCCCTGATAGATGGAGCCAAGCAGGGAGGCGTTCGCCCCGTTGCCACTGGGCGCAGTCAGGACGGAGATCGAAGAGGTCTTGGCCGCCCCGCCGACGCTGGTGGCGGGGACGAAGAACAGGGCGTCGGTGACGTCCGGCCCGCCCGGCGCGCTGCGCGTGGCGGTCGTGCCGTCGGCGGGGCTGATGCGGGCCAGGCTCGCCAGGCTGCCGCCGCCGTCGTAAGTCAGCGCGCCGGTCGAGCCGGGCATGCCGGTCGGCAGGAACTGATAGGGCGAAACGCCCCAGTTGGAGACCAGGATACGGCTGCCGTCGCGGCTGATCGAGACGCCGTAGGGGAAGTAGCCGACAGGGATGCTCTTGACATACTTGTTGGTGGTCGTGTCAATGACGGCCAGACTGTTGTCGCCGTTGCAGGCCACATACAGGAAATTGCCGTTGGGGCTGAGGGCCGACCCGGCGGGGAAGGTGATCTTGGCGCCGCCTGCCGAGAAGCCGGACGGTTTGGCAGTCGGGTTAAAGCCGGACGAAACCATGTAGTTGGACACGAAACCCTGGCTCACCGGCGTGATGGGCGGGATCACGATCTTCGTGCTGAGGCTGATTGCGCCGCCTGCCGTCACCGTGAAGACCTTGACGTCTTGGTCTGCGCCGCCCGAAGCGTACACGGTGTACGGGCCGTTCGTCGGGCCGGTCGCCTGCAAGCCGATGAAGAACCTCCCCGCCGTGTTGATCTGCGAGACGACCCGCATGGTGGCCGTGTCCAGGACCGACACGGAATAGGCCCCTTGGTTGACAACTGCCCCGCCGTTGTCCGGCGGATGCACCGAGGAGCCGTTGGGGGCCGAGCCGCCGTCGCGCTCGTCGTCGTTGGTGGTGATCAGGTACTTGCCGTCGGGCGTCAGGACGGAGCCGAGCGGGTTCATGCCGATCTGGGCGCTGACGCCCGCCGGAATGACCTTGCGGCCGTTGGGCAGGACGCCGGCGAAGTAAGAGCCGAACTTGTTCGGGCCAGCCGTCAGTTCAGCGGGATAGGTCGGGTCGGTCGAGCCGAAGACGGGCGCGGTGACGCGGCCCCAGTTGTTCGCATTCACCTGCGCCCGCGCCTGGGGCGCGACCAGCAGGCCGATCAGGGCCGCGCCCAGCGCGGCAGCCCCGTATTTCGTCCCGTATTTCGTCCCGTATTTCCTGGCGTGGTTCATTTCGCTTCGTTGCTTCATGTCATGCGTCTCCTTAGCCTTGCGGATCTTCTATTCAGCGGTGCGGCGGCGGCGAGTGGCGGCCAGCCCGCCGAGACCCAGAGCCAGCAAAAGGCCCATCGAGACGACCGTGGAAGCTTCCGGCACGGGCGAGGCGGTGATCTCCACAGGTCCCAGGAAAGGGCTGCCGTTGAAGAGGAGGCTGAACTGGCCGACGCCGACGCCGCCTTGGGACGGAGCGAGCAGATTTGTCGAGAAGTTCGTTGCCACGAGTTGGGTCGTGAGCGGACCGTTGGGGGTCGTCTGGAGGGTCAAGGTCTGCATGCTGCCCGGCAGCAGGCCGTTGTCGAGCCTCCCGGTCAGGATGGCAGACAGGAGGGACCCGCGCGAGCCGTCGAAGGTGAAGGCGCTGGTCTCCTCGACAATCAAACCCGTGTCCAGGTCGGCCAGGGGCAGCGTCAGGGTGCTGCCGCCGGAGAATGTCTCAGTTACCAGCAGGTTTGTGAAGGTAAGGTCGTCGGTCACGGGGAAGTCGGGAGAGCCGCCGGCCAACGTGTCGTTGATGACCTGGTAGGAGAATGGCGCGGTTTGGGCGGATGCGGCCCCGGCGCACAGGAGAACTGCGGCGGCAAGGCCGAGCCGGGCCGCCTGCCGGAGCGGGCGGGGAAGAAACAAAGAGTTCACGGGGATTGCTCCTTTAGTTCGATGGAATATTATATTGCACGGGGTCATTTTACTGGCGCAATGTTAAAAGGACTTCAAGGAAAGATTAAGGTTTTGTTAAGAGGAAAGCAAACACACCAAAAGGCCGAATAAATGTCACAAAGGCGATCACGCGATGCCGCCGAACTGGGCGAGGACGGCTTCCTGGGTGGAGGGGCGCGGCTTGTTGGAAACCTGGAGGAATATGGTAGTGCCCTGCGCGTCCGTGCAGAGGGCAAGCGCGTCCGTGGACTGGAGCATCAGGTGGAAGCCCATGCCGAGCGAGACGCGGGTGGAGAACCCCTGTTCCAGCGTAGCCCGCGCCAGGTGGGCCGGCGCGATGCCCGTGCCGTTGTCTGTGATCTGGACGGTGACGGCCTCGCAGCTGGCCCAGACCGTCGCCAGGCCGCCGTTGCCGTGCTTGATGGCGTTGGTCGCGGCCTCGGTCGTGGCGGTACACAGGTCGCCGATGCGCTCGGTGTCCATGCCGGCCTCCTGCCCCAGACAGAAGAGGGTGTGACGCAGAGCGCTGGCATCCGGGGGCGCCCGCAGCGACTGCGTCAGGGTCGGCGGCTTGGAAACCATGTCGGGGGGTGGCATTTCGTCGTGCTCCACGAGCCGCAGTTTGCCTCCCGTCACGGCCAGCAGGACGTCCCGATTGAAGACGCGCCGCTGCTGCTCGCTCTCGGTCAGGCGTGCGTTCGCTTCCTGCAAATCGGTGTTCGTGTGGTTCAGCGCACCCAGGGCCGAGCGCAGACGCCCGGTGATGAAGGCGATAGTGAGAGTCCCCAGGAGCAGCGCGCCGAACTCAATCGCCTCGGCGATGCTGGGGAACGAAACCAGGTCCAGCCCGTGCTTGTTGTCGGTGAACAGGTACACCCGTGCGAGGAGGACAGCGGCAAGGGCCGTGAGGATGCCGCCGCGTATGCCCAGAAGGGCGGCTCCGACGGCGACCGGGATCAGGTAGAAGATCGTGTAGGGCCGGTTGACTCCGGCGAGGTCCTCGATGGCAAGCTCGCCCCAGGTGCAGAACGCCAGCAGAAAGACAGTCAGCAGCAATGAGGAAGCCGCGTTGAACAGCAGCGATGGCTTGTTTTGTTTGTTCACGTTAGATGCCAAAAGCGACAAACCGGCGCACACCGCCGCGCCAGAGCCAGGCCGCCAGCAGCAGCCCGAGGGCGATCCAAATGACCTGCCCTGCCAGCCCAGTGTAAAGTTGTTCGTTACTCACTTTACCCAAGAAAATGCTCGTCGGAAACGCGAGGGTATACGGGAACGGCGTCCAGCGAACAAACGCCTGCAAGCCGCGCGGCAGCAGGGCCAAAGGGGCGAGCTGGCCCGAAAAGATGATCAGCGGCAGGTAATAGAGGTTGAACAGGGACCGGGTCTCGTACAGCCACAGGACGAGCAGCCCAACCGCGTAGGTGATGGCGAAGGACACCCAATGCCCCAAAATCACCGAAAGCCAGAAGACCGGCCCGATGTGGTAATGCCCGGCACCGAGATCGGGCAAATAGTGGCGGAAAGCGAACGCCACCAGCGCGAACAGCGGCACGGCCAGCACGGTCCGCAGGGCACGCCAGCCCAGGTTCGAGGCGTACATGTACATCAGGTACGAGAGAGGGCGGATCAGGGTGATGTTGAACTTGCCTGCTTTGACATCGGCGGCCATGTCCCACATGATGTGAGACTCGATGAACCCCGTCAGCGAGAGCATAACCAGGTAATAAACCACCATCTCGGACGGCGCGAACCCATGAATCTGCGCCCGCCCGTTGTAGGAGGCCAGCCAGATCAGGGGCATGGTCACAGCGGTGACGACATCCGTCATGATCCAGATGACCATGTTGGCTTTGTAGGCCAGCCCGTCCTGGACAAACATCCCGACCAGCGCGCGCCACTTGCGCCAAGTCCAATGTAAGCGGCTTTTGTTTGGTGGGGTAAGAGTGCTTGCCATGTTCAGTAGACCTGTTGCCTAAGAATGTATCTTAGTGCTGCTCAACGTATCCCCCGTGCCGCAGGCCCTGCTATAAGGGCTGCGCTTTCAGGATAAGACCGACCGCTGCCCCGCCGAGTACCAGCCACGCGGAGTTCACGCGCCACCGGAACAGCAGGAGCGCGCTGAGGACGGCGAGGACGACGGTGACGCCGTCCACTAGGGCGGCGCGGGCCAGTTGCCAGGTGACGAAGGCCATCAGCGCCAGCGCCGCCACATTCACCCCGTCCAGGAAGGCCGCAGCCGTCGCAGACCGCCGGATACGCGGCACCAGCGGCCCACTGAGGGCAACGAACACGAAAGCAGGCAGAAACATACCGAGCGTCGCCGTCAGCGCCCCCCACGGCCCCGCCAGCACATAGCCGATGAAGGTGGCCGTCGTGAAGACCGGCCCCGGCGTGAACTGCCCGACCGCGACCGCATCCAAAAGCTGCGCCGAGGTAAGCCAGTGCAGGCGCGTCACCAGGTCAGCCTGCAGGAAGGCGAGCAGCACATAGCCGCTGCCGAACACCACCGAGCCGATCTTAGCAAACACCAGGAACAGCGGCGACAGCCTTACGGCACTGGACGCGGGCGGCTGAAAGGCCGTCAGCAGCAGCGGCAGGCCCAGCAGGATCGCCACCACAACAGCCAGGGCCAGGAGCGGCTTTGCGCTGCGTGTCGGCTCATCAAGGAGCCAGCCGCGCACTCCCAGGAGCGCCCCCGCCCCAAAGAGAAGCGCGAGCGGCGGAACACCCAGGAAGCAGAGGGCCAGCGCCACTACCCCGACCACGACCAGAAGCCGCGTTTTAAGCGCCGCCCGCCCTAGCATCCAAAGGGCTTGTGTGACGACGGCAATAATCACCGGCTTAATGCCGTAGAGGATGCCCGCCGCCTGCGGCAGATGGCCGAAGCGGACGTAAGCCCAGGCAATGGCCGTCACGATCAGCGCGGCGGGCAGGATGAAGCAGAGGCCCGCGAGCAGCAACCCCACCCATCCGGCGCGGCGCAGACCGATAAAGATCGCCACTTCCGTGGAGCCGGGGCCGGGGATCAGGTTAGAGGCCCCCACCAGGTCAAGAAACTCGGCTTCCGTAAGCCAGGCGCGGCGCTCGACGAACTCCTGCCGCATCATCGCCAGGTGAGCGGCAGGCCCACCGAACGCCACCATGCCGAGCCGCAGGAAGATGAGCGCCAGTTCCAGGAGGGATGCGCGATTCATGCCGGTTACGCGCACTCAAACAGCGCCATGAAGCCGAAATCCATGTGAAGCTGCTGGTGGCAATGGAAGAGCGACAGCCCGGGCTGGTCGGCGGTGAAGTCAATATCGGCCTCCTGAAAGCCGCCCAGCATCACCACGTCTTTGTAGACTCCGGCGGTCGGTCTCCCCCCGATGCGCGTCACCTCGAAACTGTGGCGGTGCAGGTGCATCGGGTGAATGTCATCGGCGGCGTTTCGCATTCGGAGCCGGTAGCGGCGACCCCGCGTGAGCCTCAGCAATGGCTCGATGGCCCCGGTGTTCATTTGGCCCATGTTCCCACCCATCATGGGAAACGCCTTGCCGTTGATCGTCCAGCGGTTGAAGCCGTTCACTGCCGATTGCTGCTTATCGAAGGTGAGCACGAAAGTTTCATCCGGCTTCTGGGGAACGTCCCCCGGCCTGCCGAACCGGGCGTAGTCCCAATAGGAGGGCGCGGACTTGACCCATTGGGGCTTTCCCTGGCTGCCGGCATACTCAACCACGATGCCCATGCCGCGATTGCGGTCGTCGTCCACGAGATCGCCCATGACCCAGACGCCGGGATGGTTCATTTCCACGATGGCCGAGACCCGTTCCGCCGTGCCGATATAGAGGACGGGAACGGACATCGGATGCGGCACGGGGTTTCCGTCGAGCGCCACGACCTTGAAGCTGTGCCCCGGCAGGGCGAGGCTCCGTATCTCTCCGGCGCTTGCGTTGAGCACATGCAGCAACACCCGCTGCCCGCGCTTGACGCGGATCGGCTCGCCGTGACCCAGCATCTTGCCGTTGATGGTGAACACGTCATACCCAACCTCGTAGCCCTTGGGCCTGCCTTGGGCGAGGCGGTCGTCATGCGCGGCGCGGGCTTTGAGGTCCGGGAGTTCACTTCCCGCCAGGAAGTCCATCGCCATGTCGCCGCCTTTGGCGAACGAGGGCGCGAACTCCTTGAGCGTCAGGAACACCTCGCGGTCATACGCGCCCGGCTCGTTTCTCGGCTCGATATAGACCGGCCCCACCTGCCCGCTGTATTGACCGGCAGAGAGATCACCACCGGCCATCGTGTGAGTGTGATAGAAGCGGAAACCCGCCGGGCCGGGGACGAACTTGATACGGCGCATTCCGTGGGCGGGGATGAAGGGCGTTCCTTCTTCCGCCGCGCCATCAATTGCGACCGGCACCCGTTGCCCGTGCCAGTGGAGTTGCTCCGGGGTGTCCGTATCGTTATACACGTCAACCGCGACCTGACGCCCTTCTTTGAGCCGCAGCAGCGGGCCGGGGAAGCCGCCGTTATAGGTTTTGACAGAGAGGATTTTGTCGGGAGCCGCCTCAACCAGCCCGGTGCCGATGCGGATGGTATGATCGGCGGCCCCGACCGGCACAGCCGTCTGCCCCGGCGCGGCACTGGCCGGTCGGAGGGAATGTGCGGCCAGGCCCGCCGCCGACGCCCCCGCCAGCGTCAGGAATTGCCTGCGGTTCATATCGGGTAGTGTCATTCGGGTATTGTCCTTTTTACGTTTTGCGGTGCGTGGCGTCCGCCGCCGACCGCCAGCAAGAATAGGAGGCCCATCAGCATGGCAAAATCGGTGCGGGCTTCACTGACCACGAACCAAAAACCTCTGCCGGGTTGAGAGAGTTCCGGGATTTTGGTGGTGGCAATAGCGGTCAGGTTGACGATCAGGAGCGGGATGGAAGCCAGGCGCACCCACAGCCCGGCCAACACCAACGCTCCGCAGACGATCTCGAACGTGCCGGTGAAATGGGCGGTGAAAGCGGGATGGGCGAAGCCGATCTTGGCAAAGCGCAGCACCCCCATTTTAGGATCGGTGAACTTCAGTATGCCCTGGGTGAAGAAAATCAGCCCAACCGACAGGCGGATGAGCCAGGCATAAGGAGCATCAGAGCGCCCCAGCAGGAAAGCCAGCAGTTTACTCATCCTTCTCCCTCTCCTTGCGTTTGCGGCGCGTGAGAGACCGGCCCCGGCCGCCCTGGTTTGCCAATCACCTCATCCACAAGTTCACGGATTTTAGGCCGTAGGAGCGTGAGCGCCGCCCGCCCCGCGTCTGTAATCCGGTAATATTTGCGGATTTTCCCCTGCACGGTTTGCGGCTCACTGACCAAGTACCCCGCCTTTTCCAGCCCGTGAAGGACTGGGTACAACGTGCCGGGGCTTAAATCGTAGCCATGCCGGGCCAGTTCTTGTATCATTTCCAGCCCATAGATCGGCCCTTCCGCCGCATGATGCAGCAGATGGACGCGCACAAAGGAAAGGAAAATGTCGCGGAATATATCGCTCATCGTTATCGGAATCCTATATTACCACATGCCTGAGCTTTTTCAATCACAGCCTCACCAAGAAAACCGCTCAAGCTCATAATGGCAGTAGAGCGGAAAGGGGCGGGAGAAGAGCAGAAAACGATTGCAGATGATTCTCCGGCCTGAGCTTCGGCAGTCAGTGGGGCGCCTCCGGCGGCAGCGGGATCGTGAATAGGAAGCGGCTGCCTTTGCCCAGTTTGCTTTCCACCCAGATGCGCCCGCCGTGCGCCTCGGCGACCAGCTTGCAGAAGGTCAGGCCCAGCCCCGTGGACATCCTGCGGCCCGCTTTGCGGCTCTCGACTTGTCCGAACTTGTCGAAGATGCGCCGGACTTGGTGGGCGGGGATACCCTCGCCCGTGTCGCCGACCGCGAAGAGGATGGCGCCTTCCACCGGGTCAAAGGAGGCTGAGACGGTCACGATGCCGCCGCGCGGGGTGAACTTAACGGCATTACCGAGCAGGTTGGTCAGGGACCGCCGCAGCAGGTCCCGGTCGGCGTCAGTGACGGGCAGGCCGGGGGGAATGTTGCGGGCCACGCGCAGGCCGTTCCGCCGGGCGAGCGGGGCGGTCTGCGCCAGGGCGTATTCGATCACGTCGGCGGGTTGGAGCGGCTTTTTATCCAGGACCAGCGACCCGCTCTCCCACTTGCTGATGTCCAGCAGGTCGTTGACCATGCCCAGCAGCGTCTCCCCGCCGCCGATGGCATTATCCAAAATCTCCTGCTCGTCAGGTCCGCGCCCACCGACAAAGCGGAGCGCCTGCAAGCCTGATAGCAAGGAAGTCAGCGGGGTCCGCAGGTCATGGACGATCATCCCGGTCAGGTCGTCGCGCAGCGTCTCCGCCTGCTTGCGGCCCGTGATGTCCGAAAAGGTAACGACCGCCCCCTGGGGGCCGCCGGGGGCAAGGATTGGCGAGGCGAGGGTGGCGGCGGGGAAGCAGGAGCCGTCCCGACGCCACAACAGGCCATCATCCTGCTGCGCGACTGCGCCTGTCCGCAGGGCGACTTGTAAAGGGTTTTCATCGAATGGCGCGACATCTCCCTCCGGTGCTCGATAAAGAAGCTCGACCATTTCCTTGCCCCAGAGTTCCTTCGGCTGATACCCCAGCAGGGCCGCGCCGGCCGGGTTGATGTAGATGCAGGAGCCGCGCGCATCTACCTGGTAGATGCCTTCTCCTGTCGCATCCAGGAGGGTGTCACGCCGCTCCAGCTCGTCCTCGGTCCGGGCCGCCTCCAGGCTGCGCCGCTGGGACAGGGCCGACGCCCAGACGAAAAGGCCGAGCAGCGCGCTTAGGCCCAGCCCGGAAACCGTCTCGGAGAGACGGCGGCGCCCGTCTGCGCGGGCCTGGAGGCGGTTGGCGAAGGCGCGGCAGGCGGCGCCCAATGCGGCGGTCTGAGGCCAAGTCACCCCGCCGTATTGATGGAGCGAGTCGGCAAAGCCGGCCCAGGCCGCGTTCAGCGCCTTCGTCTCATGCGGGTACAAGGCGCGCAGGTGGTCATGCCCGACCTGCATCCCCGTGAAAAGCCTTCGCCAATCGCCCGAGGGGGGCGTGTCGCCGGGCAAGGTGGAAGCAGGCGGCAACGTCGGTGCAAGGGCAGGAGTCGGGGGAACGAGGGGAGCAGGGTGCGGCATCGTTTCCGGGGAGGCCAAGTCAGGGGGCAAGATTGAGTACGATGGGCGTGTCAGGACCAGCGCCCCGGACGAGGAACCAGCAACCGGGGCGGGCGGTGGATGGCGCTGCGTCACACTCCAGACCCAGAGGCTGTCGGCGGACAGAAACGCGCACTGCCGGGCGGCGTTGAGGTCACGCGCGGCCAGGGTGTTCTCGATCAGCGTAAACAGGAGCAGGCTGGCGGCGCCGATGACTAGGGCAGCCAGCAGCCCGGACAGCCGCCGGCTATCACGCTCCGAAACCCGCAGAGGAATGGCCGTGGTCATCGCGTCCCCCGGCTACCCCCGCTCCGGCCGCAGGAGCGGGAACAGGATGACATCGCGGATGGAGGGCGCATCCGTTAGAATGATCGCCAGCCGGTCCACGCCGATGCCGAGTCCGCCCGTCGGCGGCATCCCGTACTCCATGGCGCGCAGGAAGTCCTCGTCCATCGGGTGCGCCTCCGAATCACCGCCCGCCCGCAGATCAGCCTGGGCGCTGAACCTTTCGCGCTGGTCCAGAGGGTCGTTGATCTCGCTGAAGGCGTTGCCCAATTCGGCCCCGGCCATGTAAACCTCGAACCGGCGGGTCAGGAGCGGATTGCCCGGCATCTTCTTGGCAAGCGGCGAGGTCTCGGTAGGGAAGTCGGTCATGAAGGTTGGCTGGGTCAGGGTCGGCTGCGTGTATTTCTCGTGCAGCTTCTCGATGATGCCGCCGACGGTCGGCTCGTTCTCGGTCGGCAGGCCGAGCCGCTTCAAGACGGCGTGGGCCGATTCGAGCGTCGCCAGCTCCTCGGGGTCCACATTGGCGTTCCGGCGGATGCCTTCCAGCATGGGCAGGCGGACAAAATTGGGCGCGAGGTCTATCTCCTGGCTCTGGTAGGTGAACTGCTCCCGACCGTGCAGGGCGCGGCAAATGTGCCGGTACATACCCTCCACTAATGTCATCATGTCGTCGAGGTTCGCGTAGGCGGCGTACACCTCCATCATGGTAAACTCGGGGTTGTGGCGCGTCGAGATGCCCTCATTGCGAAAGACTCGCCCGATCTCGTACACGCGGTCTAGGCCGCCGATGATCAGCCGCTTCAGGTAAAGTTCCAGCGAGATACGCAGGTGCAGCTCCAGGTCCAGCGCATTGTGGTGGGTCAGGAAGGGCCGCGCCGCCGCGCCGCCCGCGACCGTTTGCAGCACGGGCGTTTCGACTTCCAGGTAGCCGTGGCGGTCCAAATACTCGCGCATCGCGCGCGTGACCGTCATCCGCCCGAGCAGCCGCTCGCGCGACTCGCGGTTGACCAGCAGGTCCACCGCCCGCTGCCGGTAGCGCAGTTCGGGGTCCTTCAGGCCGCCCGCGTGCTTCTCCTCGCCCGCCTCGGTCTCGTATTCCTTGCCCAGCGGCAGCGGGCGCAGGGACTTGGCGAGCAGTGTCCACTCGCGCACATGGACCGAAATCTCGCCGGTCTTGGTCTTGAAGACGAAGCCCGAAACTCCCGCGATGTCGCCCAGGTCTAAGTGGTGCTGGATGTCGCCGTAAAGGTCTTCGCCGATCTCGTCGCGGCGGACGTAGAGCTGGATGCGCCCGGTCGCGTCGGTCAGGTCCAGAAACGCGGCCTTGCCCATCAGCCGCAGCGACGTGAGGCGCCCGGCCAGGAAGACGGTGTGCCCATCCAGCCGGTCGAACTCGGCGACTATCTCGGCGGCGTAGTGGGTAACGTCGAACCGCTCGGCAACGAATGGATCGCGCCCCGCCGCCCGCAGAGCGTCAAGCTTCTGCCGACGGATCGGGTCAATGCCGTCGGCGGACGGCGTGTTCTGGCTTTGTATGTCCTCGGACAAGCTTATTTTCCTTCTCTAACAGGTTCGTTTTGGTGCTACGGATCACCAGTGGCGTAGTTGCTTCAGTTGCTCATAAGCCTGGTTGATCTCCCGTAGCTTATTATTTGCCAATTCTTGAAACTCTGGGGCCATATGGCTTACCTGTCGAGTTTCATGTCATTATGAACAGTGGAGAGCGTAAACGAGGGTGCATGCGGTAGTCTTCTTGGTAACCACACCAACAGAAAGCTACACGCATGCACGTCCATTCTAACGCAACCACCAACAAA